>Ga0209611_10001556_pt1 | contig 39440 bp, 64 predicted proteins | sample S1TSphgellanicum_3_FD_187693 | JGI IMG/M metagenome (GOLD analysis project Ga0209611, IMG submission 187693) | Host-associated microbial communities from peat moss isolated from Minnesota, USA - S1T2_Fc - Sphagnum magellanicum MG (SPAdes) (version 2) | ecosystem: Host-associated > Plants > Peat...
GTGGCGTCATGAGCATGCCCATCCGCAACGCTTACGTCGTCTGGGACTATTGGAATCACCAGATGCAGGGGCCGTATCGGTCGTTCCAGCTCGCCGATCGCGCGTTGCGTGCCTTACGCGCGCGCGCGCCTTACGCGCGCGCGCGCCCGCGCGCGAGGAACGATGGTCCGGCATCGAGGCGGTCGTACTGCCGATGAAAGACTCGCTGGGCCGTGCCATCTTGGATGTGCTGTGATGGCCGCGGTGAGGGAATCCGCCTCCTGTTTGTCGCATGAGGAGTTCGTGAACCGGTTCGCCGAGTCAGCGGACCCTCTCGTGCGCGCGGCATGCCGGCGGCTCGCGGATTTGCTCGATGACCGAGAAGAGGAATGCGGTTTCCACCGCGATGAGGTGGAAGATTTGCAGGCTGATTTGACGGAAGAGCGATGCAAGACGTCGCAACTGCGCGATCAGCTTGTCGTGGTGGCACGCTTCATCGAAGATTTGCCGACCAGTTCAAAGAAAATTGAGGCGCGCGCGGCTAGTATTTTAGGCGAGATAGACAGCACTTTGAGGAACAACGCATGAACAGAATTACCGACAAGGATTTGCAGGCAGCGGTCGACAGAATTAACCGGATGCTGGGTATGCCGATGAAGCCGTACGAGAAGGATGCGGAAGGCCGCTATCACGCGCAGATCGGGAATTTCCACCTGTCCCACCAGTATGGTGGCGTTTGCGTGCATCGCATGTCGAATGAAGACGGTGGCGTTTCCACGCCGATCATGTACGCGCACGTGCCCAAGCGCGAGGCGTACGAGGCGATCCATGCGTTTATCCGCGGGCTTGAGTTCAGCGCGGATGTCACCCGCGCGCGCGAGGTGGCCGCGTGAACTGGTGGGACGGCGTGCCGTGGTGGGGCCGGGTGCTCATCGTCTGGGGAGCCGCCTCGGCAGCGCGATGGGCATGGGATGCCTGGCACGACATGCGGGAGTTCGACAGACGGTTCGGGCAGATCGATGAACAGCACTCGGAGTGACCTATGGTAACGTCCATTGTGATGGCGGTGGTCATCGTCTGGTTGTTGGCGAACGTGGTTGACTTCGCGCGCTACCTAGCCGACGAAGGGATGTTCTGGCGGCCGGTGACGCTATTGGCGTGCGTCGGGTGGGGTCTGTGGCACATCGCGGGTCTGTGAGAGCACCCGGCGCCCGTAGTTTGATGGTTTGAGGAGCTGCAGCTTAAGAGTTTTCAGGGATTGGTAGACCGCGGTCCGCCGGCACCCGGCTTCCGCCGCGATCGCAGTCACCTTACCCCCATGCTTGCTGAACAGGTGGCGCCAGTACGCGCGTTCCACGCGCGCGAGAAGCTCCCGTTTGGTCAGGGTGTGAACCCCACAGCGTCAAGGTAGGTCGTCAAGCCAGCCTGCCCGGATTGATCCTGAAAAATGAATTTGTAGAAGGTTGAGAGGTTCGAGGCCTGAATGGCGCTTAACGGAATGCTGCAGACAGACCATGATCCAGCGGCCAGCTTTGGGGAGCAATATTTGCCGACGTCGGAGACCCCCGCGCCCGTGCTGATGTCGCCCTCGAATTGGCCATTCGTGACGGTGTAGCGGTAAGCCCCCAGACTGTAGGTTTGTGCCGCGCTCGTGGGTTTGATCGAAATGGTCAGGTTGTTGTAGCTCGAGGTATTGAACGACGGCTGTTGCGTCGCGCTCGAAATGGGCGGATACGGCAACCAGAAACCGAACGCGGCATTGGTCTTGAACGCGATGTCTTTCGAGCCCGGTTTGCCGACCGTGTCGGCGTAATTGATGGTCGACGCGGCGCCCGACCAGTCGCCTGGCCAAAGGAACACCCCGTTGTGGTACACCCAGCTCGTTCCGGCCACGGGAGGCGCGACCACCGGGGGCACTCCACCGCCGGATCCGACCGGCGGGACGATAACGGTCGTCCCCTGCGCCGTGACGGTAACGGCGCCGTTGGTCTGCTGCGTAATCGTGATCGGAATGGTGATTTTGGTGGTCGTCTGAGCGGCGACGGCGCCGGCCACGAACAGAAGGCTAAAACACAGTGCTATTCGGTGGGTCAGGGGCATGGCGGGGTTCCTCCGTGATGACATCGGGGAGGCTATCAGAGTTGGGCCGCCATTTCCGCTCGACTTTGCCGTTCACGTACCGCACCCGGTTGTCCCACCCGTTGGCGCGCAGAATCTGACACACGCGCTGGCTGTGCGCTCGAGTGACGTCTTGCTTTCGCATATCCAGACAGTTGGCAAGGATGAGGTCCACCTGAACCGACTCCCGCGCGCGCGCGTAGGTCATGATGAGGTTTTCCCACGGGTCGATCATCCGCCTAGCTTCCCGCTGCCGCTCTGCCGCATCGTCGGGGACCGTCCACCAGTCCTCGCCGGCTTCAAACCGCTGGACCGCCTCGGCAAAGAGTTGCGAGCGGTTCTCGCGCAGCCAGTCCCGGTCGATCCGGCCGCAGCGGATGGGCCAGAAGCGGCGCGCGCCCGTGTCGTCCGTGTTCCAGTCGTCCGAGTTCGTCGTCCCGGCGAAGAGGCACGTGCGCGGGTGGTCGGCCGCCTCGCGCTCGTACGGCTTCCGGTACGTGTCCGTGCGGGTCGACATGATGTTTTTGACCTTACGGATGTCGGCGCGGCTGAACGCCTCCATTTCGGCGATCTCGCCCAGCAACTTGCCGCGCAAGCAAAGATAAAAATCCTTGTGGTTGACGTTCTCGTGGATTTCCACGAAGTAATCGCCACCAATGATCGACAGCGCGGACGACTTAAACGCGCCCTGTGCCCCCTCGAAAACCGGCATGCAATCGGCTTTGCAGCCTGGTTGTAACGCTCGAGCGACCATCGACACCATGAAGTTCCGGCCGACCGCTCGAGCGTACGCCGAGTCCCTGACGCCGAAACCGGTCGAGATCAGCAGGTCCACCCGCGGCTCGCCGTCCCAGACCAATTGATGCAGCCAGTCGGTAAGCGCGTTCCGGCGCCGAGACAGCGCGTAGATCTCGACTCCGCGGTGGACCGTGGGCGGCGAGACGTCGGGCATGCCCATATTGCGCTGCAGCCAGACCGTCATATCGCCCGCGTGCGCCTCGGTCCAGGGCTGATCGCCGATCATGATGCGCTGCGTAAATTCCTCGTAGTAAATGTCGAGATCGCCTCGAGATCGGATCGCGCAGCCAACGTTCACGTGGTTGGAGTAAGGCCGCCCGTTGCTGCGCAGCACAAAATCATGCCGTTGCCACGTCTCATACATGCTGCCGTTGACCGGCTTTTGTTCATAGACCGCCGGCGCCGCCTTGCGCTTCTCAGGGATGGCCAGCGGTTGAATGGGCCGGCTGTGGCCCTTCACGTAGGCGAGAAGGTCGGATTTGGGGACGTTGTCGGCGAGTGCGTCCGCGAGATCCCACCCTTCCGGGTATTCGAGGGGGTCGATCATGGTCACGGTGCATTTGAGCGCCACCAGCTTGCCGGCGATCTTGAGCGCGGTCGATTTGCCTGGCGCGTCGTTATCCGGCCAGACGGTGACCGCGCGGCCGGCGAGCTGCGCCCAGTCGGCTTGTGCCCACTGCCCGCAGCCGCCGCACCACGTCATGCACGGCCGCGTAGGGAAATAGTATTGCGCCGCATCGGCGGTTTTCTCGCCCTCCACCAGCAGCACGGGGTTGTTAAACCGCGCGAGCCGGTCGTATCCGTAGAGGGGACGCGGGATGGGGTGCGCCTGCGAGACCCACCGCAGCCCGTCGTACACCCACGGTTTGATAATCTTCCCCTTCGCGTGCTCATAGCGCGCCGTGACCATGATCGGTTCGCCCTCGCCGTCCCGGTAAATCCAGATTTGCGAGGGGGTTCCGGACGTCGGGCTCGAAAACATGGCGAGCGAAAAATCGACGTTCGGCGGTTTGTGCACCTCGAGCGGCGCTTTCGGCTCGTACCGCTTGCCGTTGGAGCGCGCGGCCGGCGTGGGCTCCCCGGCCAGCAGCCGGTAGGACTCGCCCTGATCGACGCCGCGGATCGCCGCGTATAGGCTGATGAGATCGCCGCCGGCGATCGACTGGGCGAAGTCCGACCACTTGCCGGTTCGGCGGTTTACCGACATCGAGCGGCCGGTGCCGCCCGAAAAGTCTGCGCACACGTACTCCGGTCCCTGCCACCGGCCGCCGGGAAGCCACTCGTCCATCAGCTCGTCGATTTGGGTGAGGAGCCGCTGATTCAGTCCGTTGAAATCGTAGCTCATCGCTTGAGCGAGAGCGTGAGCAAACGTAGCGTCCGATCCTCCATCCGAGTCTGTCCGCACGCCCAGCGTCGTACGCTGATGTGCGAATAGCCGATCAGGTCGGCGATCTGCCGGCAGTTCTTGCCGTGCTTCTTCATGAGGCGCTTGAGGGATCGGCGGTTGTGATCGCGCGCATAGGGCTGTGTCATAGCCCGCAGATCCCGTCATCGATGGGCGGCAATTCGCCGCGGGTAATCATCAGCGCCAGTGTCGACGATTGCACGCCATCGCCAAAGCTCAGAAATCGCTTCATGAATCGCTTCTTAATTGTTCGTAAAAATTCAAAATGATGTCGCGCGCATCGTCGACTGATCGCGCAACACCGCAGCACGCGCCCATCACTTCAAGACTCTTCAACCAGTCGTGTTGATGATCCCCCAATCGACCTTTTGGACCTTTAACTTCTATCGAAGTAAAAACCGCAATTTTCTTACCGACCATCGCGGGCGTGATTTGCAAGCGCGTCCAGCCGATCAGGTCGGACATGCCTGGCATGCCGACCGTGATGTAGCGGCCATCGGCTAATTGAAACGTGCCGCACTGAAATTTAAAGAGCCGCACATCGGCTTTCGAGAGTTCCAACAGGATGTCGGCCTTGATCTGTGCCTCGTTCATAAAATACCCCACTGATCGGCAGCATTGCAGACGATTTGGCACGCTATAAGTACATCCATCTTCAACCTTTTTTCTTCCATTTCCGACCGCCAATCACGTGATTCGCCCACCCTTCCGGATCCTTGTACCCACGTTTCGTCCCCAGTTCGATCAGCGTGGCGAGGTTCGCCGCGAGGCCTTGCTTCTGCCGCTCGCGACGCGCATCAATTTCCGCTTGCGTGATTTCCTTAAGCTCACCTTTTTGTCTGGATACAGTTCGTGACTCAACTGGGAAAGTTGTTCCGCAATTTGGGCATACGCTGATGCCGCTTCTGCAAGCCGAAAAGCAGCTTCCGCAAACCCGGACGCTGACCGGTCTTTCACCGTTCTGAGATTTGCGTACCGATCCAGATAGCGACCAATCGCGATCCTCAGTCGGCAAACCATGTCTAAGTGAATTACCGGCATGGTCAAGAATAGTTGCGTGGCTTTTGCCGGGTGCAGTGCGAAGAACCCTCCCGCACTGCTGCAGCCAAAGTCCAAGGCTTTGAGTGGGTCTAAGACTGATGCCCACGTCGATTCCAGGGCAATCGAATCCCTCTGAGATAAGGTCGACGGTGACGAGCCATTGGATGAGTCCATTGCTGAAATCCTTGATGATGCCGCGGCGAACCTGCCGGTCGGTGCTGCCGTCGATCGTTACCGCAGTGATGCCGGCTGCTCGAGCCGCTTCTGCCATATGCGCCGCATGTTCGAGGGAACAGCAGAATACGGCCGCCCGCTGGCCTGGCGTGAGCTGCTGGTAATGCGCGATCGCGTCCCCGGTGATCCGGGGCTTGTCGACGGCGGCGACGAGCTGGGTTTTAACGAAGTCCCCCATCTTCGTGCCCACTTGCGATAAATCGACCGTTGGGGGAGCAAATACGCGGACGGGGGAAAGTCGGCCGCGCGCGATAAGTTCAGACACACTTGGACCGAGTACGAGTCTATCGAAGGTGTCGCCCAAGCCTTCGCCCGAAAGCCTCGTAGGGGTCGCCGTAACGCCAAGTAGTAAGGCCGACTCAAATGCCTGAATAACCCGGCCCCACGTCGAGCGTAGAATACAGTGATGTGCTTCGTCGATGACGATAAGGTCAGGTACGGCCGTCTGTGCCAGACGGCGAACTGCGCTATATACGCTCGCCACTTGGACTGATTCGCGGGGCTTCGGAATCGTACCGCTCTGTATGATGCCATGAGAAACTCCTAATTCTTGCAGTGCAGAACTGATTTGGTCGACTAATTCCTGGCGATGGCACAGAATGAGCGCCCGCTTGCCGCGCTGCTGCACACCGCGACAGATGGTGCTGAACATAACGGTCTTACCGGAACCGGTGGGTGAAACCAGGAGGGGGGCACGACACTTTTCCCGATACGCTTTTCGAACCTCATTTAAGGCTGCCTCCTGGTAGTCGTAAAGTTGCATTCCGTTGTTGACTCGCGTGTATCGTAAATATACAGTACCACCGTGAGCACAAATTACAACACGTTTTTCAAGGAATGCAATGACCACCCCAGACTGGAATAAAATTGCGAACACGCCGGACGCGGCTGTGCGCATGGAGGAATCCATGCCTAGCGCGGCCGAGCGTTTGTTGTTCCGCCGGATGATTCAGGATTTTGAATCACTGACGCGCCCCGGCAAGTTCACCCTAGCCGTGTACATTTCGATTAGGCTGCGCGAGTTGGCGCCATGATGCTGTTTCCTAAGTCCCGCGAGGAATGGTTAAAGATCCGCGAGGGCCATATCTCGTCAACCGAATCGGCCGCGCTGTTCGGCATGTCGCCGTATATGACCGCCTACGAACTGGCCGTCCTGAAAAAAGACCCCACCTTGGACGACTTCGCCGAGACCGAGCGCATGACGTGGGGCAAGCGCCTTGAGCGCGCGATCGCTCAAGGGATCGCGGAGGATTACGGCGTCAAGGTCCGGGCGATCTCCGGATACGCCTCACTCACGGATGCAAAAATGGGGGCTTCGTTCGACTATGAAATCATTGGTCTCAAGGATGTGGAACCGCCTGGCGATACGAAGGCGTGGGAATGCGATCAAGTCCTGCGGGAACTTTACAAGCAATACGGACCCGGCGTGCTCGAGATCAAGAACGTCGACGGATACGTGTACAAATCCGACTGGGCTGACGACGAAGCACCCGGACACATTGAACTCCAGGTACAGCATCAACTGCACTGTATCGAACGAAATTGGGCCGCCATCGGTGTGCTCGTGGGAGGTAACAAGCAAGTCCTTATCACACGAATGCGCGATCGCGATGTTGGGTCTCGTATCCAAATTAAGATCGGGAAGTTCTGGAAGGGTATCGGTGGAGGTCACATGCCTCCCGTCAGCCTCCCAGCCGACGCCGACATCATCCGCAAGCTCTACAAGTACGCGGATCCCGGCAGTGTGAAGGATTTCCAGAAGGAACTGGGGCCGGAAGGTGAGGCGCTGCGCCAGCTCGCGTGGCAGCACGACGAGGCGACGAAGCTGAAAGCCTCTGCCGAGAAGCACCACAAGGCGACCGGCGCCGCGCTCTTGATGGCGATGGGCGAGACCGAACAGGCGCTTTTCGCGGACATGAAGATCAGCGCCGGCACGGTCGCGCCTTGCCGGGTGGAGGCTTACGATCGCGCAGGCTACCGCAACCTGCGTGTGTACCCTAAGAAACAGAAGGAAAAAACCGAATGACAGAACGGATTTACATCATCACGTCGAAAGCGAAGGGCAAGAAGAAAATCTTCGTCCGCGCCTCGACGAAGTCACAAGCGCAGCGCGTCGTCATGGAACAGTTTTTCGATACCAGCGTCGCCTCGCATGCCGAACTCTTTGCGGCGTTCAAGGATGAGGGGACCGAAATTCTGGACGCGGTCGCCGATCCACAGATCGACATCGAAGAGAAGATCGAAGAAGCACAGCAACAGGAAGCACAGACATGAGCGAGCAAAGACGACCGAACACCCAACTGGTTCTCGCCTCGATCGCGGCGCCCGAGTTCCGCGCGAAGGTGCAAGCCTCGCTCCCCAAGGGCGCGGATCCCGACCGGTTCACGCGCATGACGATCACCGCCATCCAGAACAAGCCGGAACTGCTGGAAGCCGACAAGGAATCACTGTACCTAGCGATCTTGCAGTGCGCCCAGACGGGGCTCGCGCCCGATGGCAAGGAATCGGCCCTCACGGTGTTCAACACGAAGGTGGGCAACAATCAGTGGGTCAAGAAGGTGCAGTTCATGCCGATGGTGACCGGCATCATCAAGAAGCTGGGCGAAGTCGACGTCAAATGCGACACGAACGTTGTGTACGAAAACGACATTTTCGAGTACGAAGCCGGCGACAATGAGCACATCCGGCACGTCCCGACACCATTAGGGCAAGACAAGGGGATGCGCATCGGTTGCTACGCGATCCTGCGCGTCAAGGGGATCGACACGCCCTACCGCGAGGTGATGAGCACGGAGGATGTCGAAGCCGTCCGCGCGCAATCTCGAGCGCCCGACTCGCTCATGTGGACGAAGTTCCCCGGTGAGGCGTACCGCAAGACGGTTTTGCGGCGCTGCGCCAAACGGATCCCGCTCAAGTTCGACGAAGCGTTGGAGGCAACGCTGAATGCCGACAATGAGACGTTCGACATGACGCCGCAGCCGGCGGAAACGCCGCAGGAGGCGCCACAGCCGGCGCAGATCGAACAGGTGGACAAACAGACGGACGAGCGCGTGGTCTCCTCGCAGCCGCAGCCCAAAGCGGCCGAACCGGCTAAACCGGCCCCGGCGCAGAAGTCTCAGCCGAAGGCGGCGCCGCCGGCCGAAGAGTCAGAGAACCCGGCCCCCAAAGAGGAACGCCGCGCCCCCGCCGCCACCGCTCCTGAGTCCACCAAGCCAGGACGCCCGCGGGCTCTGGCGGCGGTGATGGAATCCAGCTCGAATGACGACGAGGATATCTTCTGACCATCGGCCATCAGTGGATGACGATCGTGATCTGCGACGGCGAATTGGGGGTCGAAAACGGGATCGCGGCGCAGGACTGAGCACTCTGCGCCGACTCCTGCGCATTCACCACCGCGGTCACGGCGAAGCATTGCGTTGTGCCTGGCGTGAGCCCCGCGGTGATTGTGAGCGTCGTTCCCGTGATGCCGCTCTGCACCTTCGCGAGCGTGGGCGCGGTGGTTCCGGTCTGGGTCGCCTGATAGACGTTGTACGTGATCGTGCCGGTGATCGCCGACCCATCCGTGTTCGTGGTCGGGGCCGTCCAAGCGAGGGCCGCGGTGTGCGTCTGGGCGTACGCCGGCAGGGCGGCAAGCAGGGCGAAGGCGATCAGGTGGCGGATTTTCACGGGTGCTCCTTTCATGGCGGCCATTGGGCGATCGCGGCGCGGCAGTCGGCCACGATCGTTTCTAATTTGGCTTTGAACTGTTCGATTTCGGGCCGGATATTATCGCCTCGAGATCCGCCGACAGATCCCCCGGCGCCGGCAGCACCAGCTTGGGGGGCGGCGGGAACTTGGGGCACGGGGCCGGAACGTACTGGACTCGCGTTGCACAGCCGGACAGGAGTGGAAACAACACGAGTAGGAATGGCAGCAAGTTCCGCCTGATGTTCAGCATTGACTTCGTCGAGCTGCTGTTCATATTTCGTTTCCTGCTCAACCTGTAGTTTCGTCTGTTCCTCGATAGCCGCGTCGACCTTCGCTTGGCACTCCGCCACGCCGATACTCTGCTCATGCCGGTTGTGCTCTACGTACCATCCGCCGATCGCGAAACAGAGCGCAAGAACGCCACCCAGTTCAAGAAGAAGGCGGGGCATTATTACTATTGGCATTGGCGTGCCCGATCAGCGCGACGATCGCGCCCAAGATCAGGATCGAAAGTCCGCGGTATTTGTCGGGGATCAGCGCCTTGACGGCGTCGCTGTTCATCTGCAAGAACCCGAATAGCACCCCGGCGTATCCTGCAATTCGCGTCCGGTGCGACTTAATCCATGACCACATGCCATTATCCTCGCAAGAGAAACACCACCACGATGATGAGTAGGATCGTGCCCACGCCGATGCCGCCGGTTCCGTAGCTGCCGGCCCACGGCGCGTGGGTGAAATGCCCGTATCCGCCGCCGCCCAGCAGGATGACGACCAAAACGATCAGCAGAATCGTCCAAATATTCATAGCGCCGTCTCCTGAAATGGGATGTCTGTGGGCCACTGATCCGTTCCGATCATCTTCGCCACGCGCTGTGCTCGAGTCGCGCCAACATCCTTGTACCACTGCGAGTCGACCACCTCTTTCGCGGCGCCCGCCCAATCGTTTCGCATCAGGGCATGGATCATCAGCACGAAATGGAGCAACCGTTCCGGCCCCATAAAAGACATGTCAATGATGGCCGCTTTTCTGACGTCCGAAAGCGCGGTATACCAGGAATACGCGGACAGGAATTTGACGTTGGCGGCGATGTCCTCTTGCAGCATCAACTCGGCGACCGCGGGCGAAATGCCGTTGGCTTGGATGTTGTGCCCCACGCCGATGGTGAGGATGCCTTTCGTGTCGTGATACAACTGCAGTTTGACGCCTTCTTCGATCTGCAGTTGCTTCGACAGCCTCGCCGTCAACTCGTCCATCAATCCCCCCTGACGCGCACCCAGATCGCAACCGGTACTCTATGCGACACTCGCGGTGAGTGACGATGGAACAGAAAATTCCACAGTCGACGGAACAGCCGACACACTGAATGAAGCACTGACAGCACTCCCTATCGGGTTTGAATCGGCATCCAATGCCTGAACGGACGCGGTGTACGCGCCCACTTGGGTCACCGTGGCGCTCGCGGTGGTGGCAGCCGCACCCAACGTCTGGTCGACGGTGGTGCCGTCCGGCTGCGTGATGATGAGCGAGAGCGATGCGGGCGCCTTCTGCGTGGCCGGGAACGACTGCAGCGCAAATCCGATCGTGAATGTTGCCGTAGACATGGGATCTCCCTATGGGTTGAAACTATCGACCTTCGCCAAACGTGATATTGAGGGTTATCGACGTGCCCGGCGAGATCGTGTTGATGTAGAGCTGCTGCGGCTGGCCGGGGGCCGGGTACTGGTTGAGCGACAAAACGGTGGCCGAGCCCGTGGCGATCGGCACTTCGAGCGACGGCGTCGTGGGGCCGGGGATCTGCGCCGTGCGCGGGTTCGTGGTGAACGAGATATAGACGACGCTGGCGCCCGTATTGACGATGCGGGCCTGCGGCGGGACGATCGGCAAGCCGGTTGCCTGCGCCGCCGGCTGGGAGGCGATCGGGGTCGAAAAAGACACGATCTGCGAAGCGGCCGTGCTCGCCGTGCCCGACGTCGTCACGTTGAACGTGTTGCTCTGCGGGATAAACGCTTGGTCGCTCATTTTGTGATTTTGACCTTGGGCGATTTCGAGGACAGCAACGTGCCACGTTGGTCTGGCGAACCGCCGACGTTGACCCCCAGTGCGAACGGTTTGCCCGACCGGTTCATCGTCTTGTTGACGTCTTGCGCGCCCGTGCGGGTGGTCTCGATCAAGGCTTTCGGCTTCGCATCGGGCCAGATTCGCATTTGAACGCTGTGATCGAACACGAAATTCACGTTTTTGCCGGCCGTGTGATCGTTGGTCGGCGGCCGGCTGCGAAGCGTGGTGGATAGCGAGACGCGGAGCGCCTTCTTGTCGTTCTCGATCAGCGGGTGGCGATCAAAGTCGCTCACGTTTCGGGTCGGCATGCTGCCTTCATTCTTCGCCACGTCGAACCTCCGGACGTCGATCTGCCATCAGGACGGGCAGGAAAATTAGTACCGCGAATGCCCCCGCAATCCAAAAATGCACATAATCCCCGACGATCATCGCCCAACAGAATATCGCGAAAACCATGAACAGCGCCACAATTGTCAACACGCGCTGCGCCAGGATCGTCATGCCGATGTCGACGACGCGCGCCAGTTCAGAAGTTGTCATCATCCCCCCCACCGTCAAATCCCTTGCCGAACTCGCTGCCTTTCAGCTTATGCTTTAACGCCTCGAATTTCATGGCAATTTCGATCGCCTTCGCCTTTTCGTCGAACGACTGCGCCAGTGCAATCATTTCCTTGATCCCTTTCGCGATCTCGGGGAAATCGCTCGCCTTCGCCTTCGTCATTGGACGGTCTGGGGTCCGGGCATCGTCATCGGCGGCTGGCCCGGTCGAGCGGCCGGCGGCGCCGGACCTGGCTCGAACCGGTCTTGCGTATCCTCGGCGGAATTCTCGGCGATCTGCGTCGAGACTTGGGTCATCTTGCGGAACAGTTCCGCCGTGCCGCGCATCCACGCCTCTTCGCCTTCCTCGCGGCCGGTGACGATCCACTTCACCGCGGACGGGTGTAGCACAATGAAACGCATCACGCCGGCCACCGCGGTCTCGTACAGCCGCCGGGTCATCTTGTGGCTCTGGATCGCGCCGGCCGCCATGCCTGGCATGTCCCCAGACTGGTTGATGCCGGACTTGAACGGGAACATGAACTTGATGACGTCCGAAATGTGCCGCATGTCCTCGGCCATCCCCTCGGGGAACAACTCCTTGAGCTGCGCGGGGCTGTATTGCTGCAGTGCTTTGTCGAGCGCCGTGTTGCCGCCCTTGTTGATGGCGTGAAGGCTCGCGTTCCGCGCCACCTCTTCAAGCGCCGCCTGCCGCACGCCGGCCATTTGCGGGGATTTCGGGCCAAACGCCGCGATCACCGCCTGAATGCGCGAATCGTCGCCGCCGTTCTCGTGACCTCGAGCAATCCACTGATACGCCTGTTCGCCGGTCATATCGGGGTTTGCCAGAATGCGCAGCGCGTTTGACTTCATGTACTCGTCGAGACGCGCTTTTTCGGCGTTCATTTTGGCTAGCGCCTCTTTGGGGCCGCCGTTCATGAGAACCGCAGGGTCGAGCTTGCCCTGACGGGTGGCGATCATTTTCGCGATCTCTTCCATTTCGTGCGCCGTTCCCTCGCCGTGGATGGCGTCCATTTGCTTTGTGACGTCGCCCGATCGCAGCTTGCGTATCATCGCCATGCCGTCAATGATTTTTTTGCCGTTAAAATCGTCGGTCTCAAAAGGCCGCATGAACGTGTCCAAATGCGTGCCCTGAATCCGCTTCCAAACATCGTCACCGACCATGCCGCGCAATCGCGCGATGCGGTTGGACGAGACATTCGTCAGGCTTTTCACGAGCGCCTCGGGATCCGGTGGAGCGCCCCCCTTGATATTCTTCATGATCGTGTCGAGTTTGGCGTCATCAAATTTGCGGACGTTTTTCTTCCAAAATTCATCCGCTTTATTGAACGCCTCGACACCCGCTTTCGCCTGCGGGTCGAGCGCGGCTTCTTGGATTGCGCGGTCGACGGCATCGGCCAACTGACCATAATCGTGCTGTGTCGAGTTGTTTTGCAGCACCCTGTTGCCGTATGCCTTGTCGCGTAGCACAGTGCGCAACCGCTGCGCAGCCTGCAAGCTCCACTTTTCGCCGTTTTTGGGAATTTCGATGCCAAATTCTTGCATCAAAACCGCATCATCCTCTTGCGACAGCGCCCCGCCGGGCGAGGGGGCCGCCGACCGGCCGCGGGCATAATCTTGTTCGGAGACCCATAGCAAGTGCTTATCTTCGCCGCCGTGGCGCATGGCCGCAGAAGTATCTTCCGCGGTCATTTCGAGCCGATTATCCAAGCGCATGAGCATGCCGACGTTATCCATGCTCATTTGATTCAGTTCCTTGTCCAACTGCGCGCGTGGCACGTCGGACAATTGGCTGCGCAAATCTTTGAGGAGTGCTCTAGCTCCCGTCTGGTTGTTCGTGATCCTCATGTATGCATCCAAAATGCGTTGCCTGAGCGGGGTCTGTGACGCCGATTTGGCCGCAGCGGTGTTGATGGTGACCGCACCCGCCTCGGAGGCTTTCGAGGTTTTCGCAAGGTCCGCGGTCATCCGGTTCACTTGCGACGGCGAGGTCTGACGGATGAGATCGACGATTTTCTTCGCCTCGGCCGCTACCTGATCGGTGGGCACGATTCGCGCATTTCCGACCAATTTATCGACGCGGCCATAAAGCTCATTGGCTCGATTTTTGAAGTCCTGATTCGCGCTGTCGATCATCGCGGCGAAGTCCCCAGTCAGATCGCCGTGCTTGGACGCATCGATTTTGTCGTTATAGGCCTTTAATTGCGCATCGATGTGAGTGTCGGCCGCGGCGGCGCTGTCGTCGACCGCTTTGACGAGCGTGTTGCGATAAGCCTCAACTGAGGCTTTGAAGCCATCGCCAACTTCCGTGTTCGACACCGAATGCTCCGGGCCGCTGATGGTGTTCAGGAACTCGTCGATGTGATCGGGTGGATACCCCATGCCTCGCAGCTTCTTTGCGAGTTCCGACCGCACGAATGCCATGTTCGCCTTGTCCTGCTGGACGTAAGTGCCGGCGAGCTTCGCGCCCATCGCCTCGATCCGCCGCAAGTGCATGGCATCGGGCGCCATCGAGGCGTAGTTCGGCTTCGCGCCGGCCTTCATCGCCTCTTTCGTCATCGCGATCGATTCGTCGGTCGCGCCCGTGATGAATTTCGGCAACCGGAACGTGAGTGCCTTGCTCACGCCCTTGCCGATCAACTGGCCGCCGCCCTCACCCAGCATGGCGTTCCCGGCCGACAAGGCGCTTGAGGTGAGTTCCTCGGTCGGCGTCTTGTCCAGCTCGCCGCGGGACGCCTTCTGCGCCTCGGTCACGCCGTGCATGACGCTGCCGCCGATGCCGGCGCCCAGCAGTGTGCCGGCGCCTGGCCCGCCCAGAAACGTGCCGATGGTGCCGCCGGCGATCGTGCCGGCGATCTCGGGCGCGTCAGCCGTCAGTTTCGCGATGAAACTGGGGCCATCGTCGGAGGGGCCGCCCACGCGGTACTTGCCCTGCGGGGTCTGCACGATGAGCTGCGGCTGGCCGTCTGGGCTCCAGTCCATCGTGACCGCCTTCTCGCCGTACTTGTGCCCCAGAAAACGCTGATACTCTTTGATGTTATCGAGTCCCGCGAGCGACACCTGATCGCCGAACGGCATCTGATCCATCGGGAGGGTGGGCGTGGAGTTCGGATGCTGCGGCGGGATCACGCCTTCCTGCGCCGACGTGTCAGGAGTGGCGTATCCAGCAAACGCATCGGCGCCGCCGCTGGCCGGTTCTGCGGGGGCCGGCGTCGCGAATCCGGCGAATGGGTCTTTGTCTGCCATCACTGATTCCAAATCATGGGTTGACCATTGGGACCCAGAAACCGATCGCCCTTTTTGATCCCGGCCGCTCGTGCCTCGTCCGGCGTGGAATACGTCGGCAGAGACGCGCCGCCGCCCTTGAATCCGCCGCTGATGAGCTTCACCGCTTGCTCGATCTTTTCACGGCCCTGTGTCGTGCTCACTTGTCGCTTGTCGATCACGTCGACCGCGTCGGCCAGGATCTTGCGCTCGTCGGCGCCCATGCGGCCTTTCGATTTCAGGAGCGCGGTCAATTTCGTGCGCCACAGATCCGCCTTGTCGGCAAATCGCGACGCCGGATCGTCTTTCATGACGCCGGTCGCCGTTCCGACGTACTCCACGCCGCGCCGCACCGCGCCGCCCGCGCCGGTCATGAAGTTGGGGTGATCCTGCAGATCCTTGAGCAAGTCTTGCCCCATGTTCGCGACCTCCTGCGCGTCGGCGTCGGCCTGCGCGGCCTTCTCGTCCGATTTGCTCTTCTTCGCGCCGGCATTGGCCACGGCGGCGCCCGCTCGAGCGGTGTTCGCGTCGGCGTTCTGCTGTTTGATCCCGGTCTCGCGCGCCAACCGGTCCTCGCGCATCTGTTTGATGATCTCGTCCTGGCTCATCGCCTGAATTTTCGCGTTTGAGACTTCAAGCGACTTGCGAAGCTGGATCAGATGCCCGACCTGCGCCGTCGAGTTGTTGACCGCCTTCTCGTAGATCCCGACCGATGCGTTCGCGGCAGTGACCGCCTTCTGTGCGGCATCCAACTGACCTTTGTACGCGGTCGCATACGCCTTATAGACGTCCAGCCACGTTTTGCTCTTGTCCCTGAAATCCTGGTATTGCTGGTCGTACTTTTCGCGCGCCTCCTTGTAGGCGTCCGCGTTGCCCTGGACGATGCCTTTCATCATGGCGTTGGTTGAGGCGAGCATGGTGATGCCGTGCTGCTTGCCCAGCGCGCCGCCGATTGCGCCCAGCGCCATCATAAACGGCGCCTGCTTCATCATGTCATTGAAGTGATCTTCCGGCGTGGGCGCGTTGAACGTCGGTTGCGGCCCGGTTTCCGATTCGGGATCGAAATTCGCCATGATCTGATCGCGCTGCGCGGTGGCATCGGCGTATTGCCCCTGCGCGGCCGCGAGGTTCGACTGATCCTGGCCCAGCGTGTCGGCGGCGCCCAGCGTCGCCGAGTCGAGTAATGCCGTGTCCGTGTCGGCCATCAGAGTCCGCTCCCATCAAAATTAGTGTCATCGAAACCGAGATCGGCGTTGCCCGGATTCCCCAGACTGTTGAAATACGCATCGTTCTGCGACGCGATACTGTTGTCGCCCAACGTCGCGCCGCCGGTCTGCCCCAGAATATCGCCGCCCAAATCCACGTCGCTGTTGTAATCGTTCATCGAGGCGTTCGACACGCCCGCGGTGTTGCCGGTCGAGCCTTGCGTGATGCCTTTGGTCGCCGCCGCGCCAATACCGCTCGCTGCGCCGGACGCCGCGCCGCCGGCCGCGGCGGACGAACCCGTGCTGCTGCCGGCCTTCTGCGCCGCCTGCTGTTTCGCGTACGCGGTCGCGAGCGTGCCCAGCAGGGTGGAGACCTGATTCGCGTAGTTCGCGTCGGTCGTCATCTGGGTCTGAATCGCGGTGTTCACCTCGCCGATCCCGATGTTCGCTTCGGCCATCGAGTTTGTGAGTTCGGTCTGCAACGACGTCGAGGCGTATTCCATGCCCTGCTGAATCGTCTGCTGCCCTTCGGTGGTCGCCGTAAGCCACTGGTTGTAAGCGGCCGAACCGGTGTTGAAGTACGAGTTCAGCAAATTCTGCTTCGTGATGATCGCGTTATTGTCGATTTGCTGGTACTGCGCCGCGAGAATCGTCGAATCCGTGATACCGGCGCTCGCGAGCTGCTGTGCGACTTGCTGCTTCTGCGCGGCCACCGTGTTGTCGAGCGTGAGTTGGTCCGCGGCGTTCAACTGCCCCGAGTTGTAGTTCGCGAACGCCGTCTGCGCGATCTGGGAGAGACCCTGCGCCGACTGGATCGTGGAGTTGCCCTGCGCGACCATCGTGTTGGTCACCGCCTGGTCGGTGGGGTTGATGACCCCGGCGTTGTAATTCCCCAGTAGCGTGTTCGATTGGGTGATCGCCGGCTGCGCGAGCGCCTGCTGCTGCGCGGAATACTGGGCATCCTTCGCTTCGCCGGCCTCCGCCTGTTCGATGCCGATCCCGGCCACCGCGGCGTACGGAAGGGCGCTGCCGACCGCGGTCCCCAGTGAGTTCGCAAGGCTGGATCCGCTCGACCCACCCAGCGTCGAGGTGAGTCCACTGGTGAGCCCGCTCAAGAACGTATTATTGTTCGTGGGGGATGTCGACGTAGGGGTGTCGATCGTCGTTCCGAGACTGTCTGCCACCTGAGAACCTCCTGTGATGCTGCTGGTCGGCGTCGTCGCCCCTCCCGACTTGCTCCCCAACGCTGACGTTATAGCACTGCCGGCAAGGCCGGTTAAAGCGCCTGAGAGACCCTTGCCGACGATCGAGCCCGTGGTGTCACCCAACCCCGAGTCGAGATCGGTTTGCACGCCGGAGTCCGTCAGCCCCGTTTTTACGGCACTTCCCGCGGCACTCGTAGCCGCGCCCAGTTCCGCGCCTTGCAGTGCGCCCGTGCCAGAAATCGCCCCGGACGCGGCTCCCGTGGCCGCGCCGAGCGCAGCCTTGCCCAGAATCCCTGATGTTGCCGGTGCGGCGACGCCGGCCGCGCCCGAAAGCGCCCCGGTCTCGGCGGCCGTGCCCAAATTCGTGCCGGCGCCGTACGCTTCCCCGGCGCTCACGGCCGCACTTGCGCCCGCACCGGCCGCGTAAGCGCCCAACGTGCCGGCGGCATCGGCGCCGATCGCCGCGGCGCCTGCCTCGGCCGGACCCAGCGCGCCGGCCACCGCGATGTCGCTCAACACGGTGTCAAACAGCGACGTGGTCGGCGCCGTGGTGCTGTTGTAATTTGCTAGGTTGTCGGTGAGCGTAACTTGCGTGGGCGTCTCGATCTGCTGGCCGGCCGCGTTGTACTGCGTCGCGCCGTACAGGTTCGTCAGCGTGTTGCCTCGAGTGAGCCCCTGCTGCAGCGTCTCGCCCTGTTCCGCAGCTCCCTTCGTGCTGCTCGACACGACTCCCGAGAGGTATTGATCGAAGCTTTCGCCGGCCGATTTGGCCGTTTGCCCGACCACATCGGCGTACTGCTGTTCGGTGACCGACTGCCCCAGCGACGTGCCGTAGGCCTGAGCCATGCTGTCAAGGTACGCGGTCTCGGACGACGAGAGACCCGCGAGCGAGACCGGATTCGCGAGCGCGGTCAAATAGGCCGCGTTCGTTTGCGACTGGGTCGCTGTGTCCGGCGCGTCTTGTTTACCCTGTCCCATCAGGACAGATTAAGGAAATACTGATCCAATTGCTGGTGAACCAGTGTGTGCGTCTGCATCCACGTGTAGAAGTCGTCCTCGTTATCCCAAGAATAATCATACAAGTTTTGGATGCTGATATTCGCCGTGGGCTGCACCAGGGTCGTTAGTTGGATGTGGACGTTGTAGTGCCGGTTAAACCAGTCATCGTCCGGGTACGTCGAAAAATCGCTGGCCGGGATGTTCAAATTTTGCAGTGCAGCAGCCTGCACGAACGAATCATGGCGCGACTGGTGCGCCTGCAGGAACATCAGCAAACCGATCCGATCCTTGAACGAGGTCTGCGCGTAAATGTCGAGCGTGGGCATGCTACTGCCTCGACACCAGTTCGCGGAAAATGTTGTCCAGCCGCACGTTGGTCTGATTGTTGTGCGTGTCCATGCGCTCGCGGATTTCCTTGATCGAGCTTTCGATCTTCGCCACTTCGGTGGACACAGCCAAGCCGGAAGCCTTGTCCCTTTCGAGCGCCTCGATGCGTGAAATCTGCTTCAATCCCAGCCACGTTAGAAGTCCAGTGAATCCGGTCATCACGATGCTGAGTATGTGCCAAGGATTCAGGTCGGCCATGCTTTTACCATCCTTAACCACGGTAGGTTCCGTCCTACCCCAATCACGTAGCGTAATATGGGATCTTTCGGCTTGTCCCGTTGATTGAGACCACGATGAAGCCAACCGGAGCCGTTGGCAGCGTCCCGCCGCCCGCGGTTGCCGTGGTCGCCGTCCCAATATTGCCCAGACTGATCGCGCCGCCGCCTCCAACCTGCAAAAGCGCAATCGTGTTCGCCGCGTTATTCACTTGAAACGAAACGTCTGATGCGTTGGTGCCAGCAGACACCAGGAATCCAAACGAACCGCCCGCCGTTGTGGTGGCGGAAACAGACATCGAGCAATTGCCGGCCGACATACTGCTTGAATTAGATGGCGAGTTGACGACCACGTTGCCGGTGGCGCTGATGGTGAGCCTTTGTTGCGCCGCGCTGAACAACAACAATCCGGTGGCTGCAGACGTACCAATACCCAACTGACTAGTGCTGGAAATCTCAGCCGTGTTAGTCAGCAATAAATCCCCGTAGGAAATATTCACCGCAGATCCGGTGAAAGATTGGGTCGCGTTGACCGCTCCTGCGCCAACGGTGAGCGCAACACCGGAACTGGGAGCGGGCAGTGTGACGTTGCCGCCAGAGGTCGCGGTGAACGGCGCTATCGATGCGGATTTGGAAGCCGATCCCACCAGCAGGAAATTCGTACCGTTATAGATCATGCCCAAAATCATGCCGGCGGTGAGTTGCCCGACAGCCACCGAACTTCCGTCGCCGTTCAGAACCGCTTGATTGCCCAAGCTGTTGACGTTGATGTTCACCGTCGATGACGTGTTCGTGTTTGAGAGCTTCACATCCAGTCGAACGCCGGCCGTGTAAGAAAACGTCTGCGGCAATGAAATGGTCACCGTGATCGTGTTCGCCGCGCCAGACGAATCGACGTAGTAATTCGAGAAGGTGGAAACGGCGTTCAAAGGCCCCGCAAGCGCCGTGAAATTGTTGTCGAGCTGCGAAAGCGGGATGGGGCCGTTTTGCGCCTGGAATTGATTCGGAACCGTGACTGAGCCTGCCATTACTGCCACCTTGCCCTGAGTTTGTAATCCATGTCGGTTGCGCTGAACTGATAGATCGAAGCGGCAGCCTTGATGGTGAGCCCGACATATTTCCCGTACACGCCAGGCGCGACCGAGTTATATAGCAGGTACGCGAACGAGTTCCACAGCACCGTCACACCGGAGTTGTTCTGCCAACTGACGACGTTGCCGGCGTTGTTCTGCCACGCGACGCCGCCATTCGCCGCGAGCGCAACCGCCTGCTGAGAGTTGTTCACCGTGTCCACCGTCATCGTGAACGATCCCGAGAACACCGAGACCGTGACCTCGAATCCTGCGCGGATCACCTCTTTGTCGGCGAGGTTATCTTCCATAGGCCAAAGCGGCGTCGAAACGACGGTCGCGGGGCCGGTGGTCGGATCCGCGAACAACTGATACAGCTTGTTGGCGATCAGACCGAACAGCGCCGGCTGGTTGCTCACGAGCCCGCCGCCGATGAACGTCAGCGAGCCGTAATTAGCGAACCACCACTTCTCGTCGAAGTACATGGCGACCACGGTGTTCGACCCGAAGTTGGGATCGTTCAACCGCTGCACCAGGAATCCGCCGCAGATCTTGTTGTTCGACACCGCGGCGCCCGCGGAGATCTGCAGACCCGTGTTGATGTACTTCCACGTGCCGTCGATGTCTTTGCTGATCTGCTCTGCCTGCACGCCGTAGAGCGCCCATGCGCCGTACTTGTTCGCAAAGCAAAACCCGCGGCCCAGCGGAAAGAAGCTGCCTGGCTGGTCCGACCCGATGATGTTCTGAATCGTCGTGTTAGTGAACAACGGCGTGGGTGGGCTGGCCCCAGACGGGACATACACATCCGAGATGGCCGCGATCGACGAAGGCCCGACGATGTAGAGGTAGCTGTTCTGGCTGTACAGTCGGGTGACGGTGTTTCTCAGCGCAGGATCGGTCAGGGCCAGTGATCCGGCTCCATTTGCGACGGTGAAGGACGCTGCGGAGTAATCGTCAGCGCCCGAGAACGTGATGAGCCGGCCCTGCACGATCCAGACTCGGTCGAACGCCACAGCGATGTCGGTTCCGGATGTCGGAACCCCTGTACCCGATATGAGCGTGACGGCGCCGGATCCGGGCCAATTGTAGTAGCCGCTGGAATCGATGAAGAGAGCTTCGGTGTTTTTCCACTGCACGACTCTGGATCCGGAGCCCGCAAAACCGGTCGCAATTTGTGAAGAGGTTTGAGCGATGATGTTATAGGCATAGACCTTCCCCGAGACCGAGAACAGGATGAGGTAATCGACCCCCAGCAGGTTGATGTACTGAAACCAGTAGATCGTATCGGTGCCATAATTCACGAGCGCCGCGGATATGTTGTTGCACGTGCGCACGTTGCCCGGTCCGATGGGCTGCATGTTTTCTAGATTCCAGAAGGTGTCCTCGGGCTGGGTGTTCCTTGAGGACTGGGTGTTCACGCCCTTCCATTGGGCGAAAACCTTCGTGCCTCGAGGTTCCTCGCCCTTCGCGGGGATCTGGTTGGCCACGGGCTACGTCTGATAGGGATTGGGTAGGACGCGGGTCTGGAACACGCGCTGCGCGCGCAATCCTTCGCGCGAATACTTCTTCTCGAACATGTCCGCTTCGCCGTACGACTGCTCCTTGAATTTCGCCAGATGCGCGGCGTAATACTTGACCGGCGCGTTGAACGGCGCGGGGATCGTGTCGGTGTCCGTGGTGAGCGCGAGCGCCGCAGGCTCAATCGCGCAATCCCAATCGGTGATGTACGCCTGATCGGGCACCGGCCCCACGTAGATATTGAGCGCCCCCATGCGCGTGAACACCACGGGCCGCGTCTGATAGCTCTGGTACGCGCGCACGTAGGCGTCGAACTGCGAGAACGACATGTACAGCATCTTGTACCGCGCATTGCCGTAATAGAGGCTGATGCCCATCACGTCGATCACGTTGTTGAGCATGGGAGTGGGCGCGGTCGCGACCGTGGCCGCGATCGGATAGAGTTCCTGCGCGGCCACAAGAGGGATGGACGTCACGAGCTGCCGGAGGCATTTCGTGTCGCTCGCGATGCGGTTGCGGGCGATGTTGATGTAGCCCGTCAGTTCGGTGACCGGCCAGAAGTTACCGTTCGGATCATGGAGCAACTGCTGAACTTCGGTCAGATACGTCTGCAGTGTGTACGCCATGATCCCTCAATCAGAAGTTATCTTCGCCCTCCGCTGACTCCGCTTCGCCGATCCGCGGGCCGTTAGGGGGTGAGTTGAACCCACCCCCCTCCGTTCCACCAGCATGCGCGGGGGGGCCAGCGGCGCCGGTACTGTGCGGCAGGGCCTTGCGGCCCTTGCCTTTTTCCTTCGGCGCCTCGATCAGTTCGGGCGGATCTTCGAAGGAAATTTTCGCAAGCATTTTCAGGGCGACGTCCATTTCATCGCTGGATTTCGCCCATCCCAACCGGTTGAGCGCCTGCGTCTTGTCCTCGCGGCCGAAGTCGAACACGTGGCGCGCGACCTCTTCCGGCACGTCCAAGGGGACGCCAGGCTTAAACACGTAGTCCCGGCCGGCGTAGCGGCCGTGAACGGTTTTCTCGTTCCCGTTCGTGACCCGGATGTAGTTCATCCGATCTTCCATCATGGCTGACATTCAAGGCCCCCCAGTCAGATTACAGAATGATCGACGCGCGCGTGGTTCCCGCCGATCCCGATGCAAAAATCGCCGTGCCGCCCACGCCGTCCATCCAGACCTGTGCGCTCGATGACGCCGCGGCCAGCGTGCGGAACACGGGCGCAACCGCGGGCGTGTTGCCGGTGGTCGAATCGTAGATCAGCGAAGTGTTGTCCGGGTTGTACTGCACCACGCAGTTTGCGCCCAGCACCATGTTCACGTTGTTGGTCTGCAGCGGCGTGCCCTGCGTGGTTGCACCCAGATACGACGGGCCGCCCGCGAACGCCGACTGCACGTTGACGTTGAAATTCGGGATGAACACCGGGATGAAAGACGCGCCGGTCATCGTGGCCGCGGTCACGGTCGTATAGATCGTGATCGTGGTCGTCGACGGAATCGACAGGATGCGGAAGATCGGTCCGTTCAGCGTGCCCACGCCGGTCTGCCCGGTGACGCCCGTGAACGTGCCGAAGAAGTTGGGCATCGTGCCCGACGCCGGCTGCATCGTGAGACCGTGCGCCGCGGTAAACGTGATGGTCGCGATGTTGTTCGCGACCGCGAACGTGCCCGACGCGCCCAGCGCGACCGGAACTTGGGTCGTGGTCTCTTCCAGACCGAACACGTACCCCGGAACTGCTATTTTGAGGTCTGACATGGCGTGCTCCTAGATGGTCAGGAAGTTGAAGCCGGACACCACGCCGCACGCTCGAGGCTTCGTCAGCACCAGCTCTGCCAGTGTGAGCACGATCCCGATGTACCCCAGTTGGTAGTTCGACAGCAGCGATTCGAACCCCGAGAACGCGAAGCTTGCCTGATCGTGAACGTACAGGTTCATGTAGTTCGTGTTGATGAGGTAGAGGATTCCTTCGGGGCAGTAGGGGTCGGCGTAGATCGGAACTCCCGCCACGTCAAGAGCGCGGAAAGCGGCACGCGGCCGATCCGCGTCGGAATCGAATCCGTTACCGGGCTGGATCTGATACGACTCAAGAGAGACGAAGTTCTGCGCCAGGAGCGTCCAAGTGCCGAATCCCATGATGCCCATCGTGGGCATTTCAGCGCCATTCTTGTTCACCCCGCTGATGTACTGCAGGACGTTCAACCGCGTGGGCGCCACCGCGCCGGCGGCGTACCGTTTGCTCTGCCACCACGTGTTCGCGGTCCGGTTGATGTTGCCGTAGGTCACGAGGTTCGTGCCGTCGTCGACCGCGCCTGGCAGACCGATGAACTGGTTGGCCACCGTGTAGTTGTTGTAGAGCGCCTGCGACGCGGCATCGGCCATATTGTTGGTCGAGTCGTTCATGCGCGCCTCGATCAGCGGGATCACCGCGTGATCGAGCTGCACCGCGCCTTCCATCCCAAGGAACGGAATGGGCGTGATGAGCGATTTCAGGTTGAACTCGCCGACGAACGCGCCCTGCTGCGCGAGCGGCTGCGCGAACGCGCCCGAGTAGTCCGACCACTGCGTGTTCACGAACGACTGGCCCTGGACCGGGACGGTCACGCTCGAGACACCGCCGCTCGCGGTCTGGGCGTTGGCCAGCAGTGCGGCGAACAACGGCGACGTGTTGTAAATCTGGACGACCATCTTCGGGATAAATGCGCGCCGTGTAACATAAGTTAGCTCGGTGCCTATGTTCCCAGAGGGAATTATTCCCTGTCCAAAAACGGGCATATGTCAAATCCTTTCAACGACTTGCGTCGATTTTAAGTTTTGGTACAATGCCCCCACCAACCACTTAGGAGTACCATGATGCCCAGCGGTGTTTACAAAAGGAATGGTGTGATGATGGGCGCTCCGCCTGTCATCAAAACCTGTGAATACTGCGGCGAATCGTTTGAATCCAAAGCAGCGCATGCGCACCGCCGGATTTACTGTTCCAAGCCGTGTCAGCATCTCGGCAAACGAGCCAAGGTAATGGAAGATCGCGTGTGCGTAGGCTGCGGCAAAGAATTTCGCATCACCCGACACCGAAAAGACCGGTACTGCGGTCGCGCGTGCGCCAACAGAGGCATGGCCGAAAGCAAGCGAACATGGTACGAAACGCCTGACGGGTATGTGGCCAGTGGTTTTACGATTGACGGCAAACAGCGCACAGTTTTGCAGCATCGCTACGTAATGGAGCAACACCTTGGTCGCCCATTGAAAGCGTTCGAAAACGTGCATCACAAAAACGGCGTGAAAAACGACAACAGGATCGAAAACCTTGAAATCTGGGTGACCCGACAACCCAAAGGTCAGCGCGTTGCTGATCTGATTGATTGGGCGGTCGCGTACCTGCGGCAGCATGGATATAAGGTGGAAGCGCCGGCTTAGCGCTTCGCCCTCAACTCATTGATTGCCTTGAACGCTTCGCCGCGCGCCCACGCCGAAGGATTCTTCTGAATCTCGGCCATGTTGTCCGGCATCCGGATCGGGGTCACGTTGGCGGGAGTGGGCGGCGCCAGTGCGCTCTGGCCCTTCAAATAATTGATCGCCGTCTCGTACTTGAGAATCTTCTCCTCGGTCATGCATTTCTCGACCGTTTCGACGTCGAGACCGGCTTCCCGAATCAGGCGGTGATTCTCTTCGCGCCGCGCGCGCACGTCGCGCTCAAGCATCTGCTGCTCAAGGGACTCGATCTTCTCCTGCTGCTTCTTTGTCTCGGCCGCGATCTTGTCCTCAAGATCGATGTCGTCGAATTTCGCCGTGGGCTCGACCTTCTTGTAGAGGCGCTTCGCCTCGCGCCCCAGTTCCGGGTGGTTGAACAGCTTGCGGAGCGCGGCCGACTCGCGCTGCTCCTGCGTCATCCCTTCCAGGCTCACGAGACGGGCACTTTCTTGATGGTGCCGGCCGGCTTGCGGATCGTCATCTTGTTCTTGAACGTCTTGCTGGCGCTCGAGAGACCGCCGAACTCGGCGTACCGCGGTGGGTTGACGATCATCCCGTCGTCGATCACGTTCGACAACGGATCGCGACCGGAGAGGTTGTCACTGGGATTGAAAAGACGGGTTCCGGACATGGTTCATGCTCCTGGCGGTGGGGGAGCGCCTGCGCCCTGCGGCGGTGCGCCTCCCGGTGGTTTACCTTGCGGCGGCTGACCGGGGCCGGCAAGGCCCTGCAGCATTTGCATCTTCTCGGCGGGGGTGAGTTCCTCGGTCGAAGATTCATCCTTGCCGAATGCTTTTGCGAGCGCGGTCAGCGCCTTCAAAATCGCTTGTCCTTTCGCGTCACTCGTACCGAAAGCCGGCAACGCGCGCTCCAGCAACTTTTTGGCGAGCATCGCGTTGACCGCGCCATCTTCCTCGGTGCCTTCCTTCTTCTGCGGCGACAGCATCGGCGCGGCGCTAGGCGGCGGTGTCTGTCCGGGCTGCATGCCGGGAGGTCCAGGGGGCGCACCTTGCGGTGGCTTGCCGCCGTTCGCTGCCATCACCTCGGGGCTTGCGCTCATGCGACGAGATCATTATGTGAAATCTTGTAGGAGTCAAGGAAATTGCGTCGCGCAAATGAAAAGACCCCGGCTGTCCGGGGTCTCACTTGGGATCGATCAAGTCCTAACGCTTGGACTTCCGACCACGTCGCTTGCGGCGCATAAATGCTCTCCATCTACCAAGTTAGACCCCCACTCCGAGACTCCATCATCGCCGAGTCTTGCGCTTGTGTCTACGCATGATTACCTCCCGCGTGGCATCGCCTTCGCCCTGATCTCCATTTCCTTCAACTGTTCCTCTTTGGCGGCCTTGGCCGCTTCCGCAGGTTCAATCTCCGACTCGTAATCGTAGATCAACTGCTCGCGCATGGGAACATTGACGAGCTGCAGCAGTCGCTTCTTGCTGATCGCGCCGACCTTCACCAGTTCGAACGCGATTTGCGTCTGGTCCTCCATGAAGATCGGCGAGTTGCTGTGACCATCGACCTTCACCACGAAATCGCTCGAGAACTGGTGCAGGATGAACTGGGTGGGATCCTTGCCCTCTTCTTTCAGCCGCCGCTTGTCATACTCCTGCTTCACTTGCAGCATCAGGGTCGCAAGCTTTTCGAGCGAATCTTCGACGATCATCGCGCGCTTTTTCACTCGAGACGATCCCAACCGCGCGAGTTGGCTCGCGTGGCCGCTCGACCGGACGCCGGCTTCGCCCTTGCCCTCCATCACGTTATTGATCCCCGAAATATCCGAGAACATCGCCTCGATCCGATCGACGTCGGTGAAGAGATCCTGCGGGATCTGCGGCGCGAGTTCGTCGACCTTCGCACCCGGCATGTCGGTGTTCACCTGGCCGTCCGGCGTGTCGAACGCGAACGCGACCTCATCCGTGATGCCGGGGAAGCCTGAGAACGCCTTGGGCGGTCGCGCCTGCTTCGACATCATGTGACGCAGTTCCTCCCACCGTTGGTTCAGGAGATCCTGCACCGGGATCAGGCGCTCGACTTCGATGTAGCCGAAGAAGTAATCGTAGGCCGGGATCGGGCAGACCTGCGTGAACGGCAGTTCGGCCTTCATGAACAGGTGCTCCAGCGGCCGGTCGTACACCAGGACGTAGGGATCGGCCATCGTGACGACTTGATAATCGTCGGTCTCGTCGTTCCAGACGTACATTTCCTGCATTTCGATCATCGGTTCGGCGACTTTCGGCATGTAGCGTTGGATGATCGCGAGATCGAAGTCCAGGTTGCCGATCACCATCGGCGAGGAAGCCGACGTGATGATGCGATCCAGGGGCGAGACTTGCGCGGTCGCGATTTTGGGGCCTTTCACGACGTGCGTCAGGATCTCTTCGCGCCTGGGGTGGTACTTCAATTCGTTTCGCAACTGCGATTCGGTGATGTAGTACGTGTGCGTGACCGCTTCCTGCTCCGAAAGCATGGGCGTGTCCTCGCGCAGCACGCCGAAGTTGTGCGGATCGACCACGTACGGCCGGATCGACTTGCCGTTCCACATCGTCTTGATGAAGGTCGAGCCGTACACCAGGGACCACAGCAGGGCGAGCCCGAACGTGATGTCCATATTCGACGAGTTCCACTCATCGTTCAGCGCCTTGTTCACGCTCGCGAGCTTTTTGAACTCCAGATCGGAGACCGAGACGCCGAGCTGCGTCGCGAACCGCGTCGTTTCCTGGCTGTAGAGGAACGAGGTCAGTTGATCCAGGTGAGGATAGAGCTTGTTGTACCGCGCGGGGGACTGCGACGAGCCATCCGACCCGTACATGTAATAGTTCCGCATCGTCTGATACAGCCGGCGCCGATCGCCGCGGCTCGCGTTGCACGACTGCGCGGTAGCCTCATAAAAGGCCCACCGATCGTCCGTGTTCTTGGGGATCAGCATTTATTCGGACGGCGGCCGGAACGGCTGGTGCTGGATGATTGGCGTCGGCCCCGTGAACTGCGACTTGACCTCGGCGATGCGGTTCTCTGGCGCTGCACCATAAGCCTGCGGGCTTACCGTCTTGGGCGCCTCACCGCGCTGAGACCAGCCAGGCGCGGCATGGTCGACGTGGCCCCAGTGCGGAGCGTGGGTCGGTTGTCGGCGCATCGCCTGCATCACCGATTCGCCGTCGCGCACGGTGGGGATGTCGCTCATGCCGTAGGATTCGGCGAGCGATCGCGCGGTGCCGTCAGCCTTGTCGGTCGAGGCGTGCCGGATGGCCGGCGCGGTACGGATTTCCTGCACGACGAACCGCGGGCTGCAGCCGTGCGGGCATTTGCCTGTTGAATTTTCAAAAGGACCGTGTCCGTAACACCTGTATTCACGAACAATTTTTGGCACGGTCGCGTCTCCGCTTTTCTACTGCCGCATGCTTTGCTTTTTGCTCTGGATTTTGACTTTTGATTCTGTCGATCTCCCGCTTGCAGTCCACGCATATTCTTCTGTGAGTCAATTGGCGCCAGTTATTGTGGCCTTTGGCGCAAACATCCCAAGGTCTGCTGCCGTGCCTGTTTTTCGAGACCATGTCGCGCATGTTATCTTCGCGACTGCCTACAAAAAGGTGGTCAGGATTGACGCACGCTCGAATATCGCACGTATGGCAAACGTGCATTCCATCAGGGATTGGTCCTTTGAAAACCTCATAAGAAACGCGGTGCGCGCCGCGCTGCTTGTTCCGATAGCAGACTTTGCCGTACCCTGTGGCTGCGCAAATTGAACCCGTCCAAATCCAGCAACCGCGGCTATCTTGAGGTGCTACGTTTGCCAGGATTTTTTCCCTGATGTCCATCAGCCCTATTTACCATACTTCGGGTGCGCGCTACTATTTGCGTGAGCATTCCCTGATGAGCGGTCTCGGGCCGGGACTCACCGGCCCATTTTTCTACAGCTTCCAGGTCGGCGTTCGCGCAAACGCCTCGTGAAAGTCCGGCAGACGCGGAGGGGGTTTGACCTTGTGAGGGACCATCCTGACGCCATCGACCGTGACCTGCATGTGGATCATGCGGGGCCGGTTCACGACCGGGGGCCGCGGAGGGTCCGTATATACACCTTCGACGCGACCAAACTGATAGCGAGTGGGGACTATGTAACCGTCGAGGATTTCGTTGATTCTCGCGGTCAGGCGTACCTGCTCCTTCGGCCAGATCCATCCCGTCGTGAGCTTGTACCGCATCGAGTCGGGGTTCATCCCCAGCGCACGCTCCAACCCGTTTTCGCCGCGGGGCGCCCAGCCGTAGGCGGGATCGCTGACGAGCACACGCAGCCAGTAGCGAATCTCTTCAAACCGCATGACGTGAGGTGAGATGATCTCGTGCGGGTGATCGCGCGTGTACCAACGCCCGTTGCGAGCCTGGACTTTCATCCCGTGATGTGTTTCACCGCCCACATGACGGCTTCTTCCAGTTTCGTCAATGACAGCGACAATTCTCGCGATTTTCCCAAGGAGGCAATATAAGTGTGTAGCGCAAGGGCATCATCTTTGACCTTGAGCATGGCTGCTTTTTCGGCGTCGCTCAGGACTTTGTATTGATGCCGCATCACATTGTTTACGGTTCTGGCATCGCTCGTCGAATCCACATACTCTGTCATCACGGTCTCCTCATTGAAGGTGTTTGCTTGATCCCGATCTTTTTCAGGTAGTTCGCCACCATCTTGTCGACCACGCCACCCGGCGATGCGCCTTCGGCCTGCGTCACCAGTTCGCGTGTGGCGTTCACGGTGAGCAACTTCGTGCGCTCCTGGTCGTTCCAGGTCACGCACGCGAGCGCCGCGGCGATCACGCGATCATCCTTGGATCGATCAGGCGCGGCCGGCGCAGCTCCGCCCTCGCGCACGATCGATTTCATTTCGTCCAGCAACCCTCGAGACCGGACCTCGACCATCCCGCGCTCGTAGTAGTCGCGGAACGTGTTCATCATGCGCTCTTTGAAGTCGTGGCCCATCAAAGTGTGGATACCCATCGCGCTTGCGGTGATCCCGTCCAGCCGCTTGTAGAGGTAAGAGCCCATGTTCCGCGTGACCGCCATCAGGGTCCGCGCCTCGCGCTGCTGGTTGTCGTTCTGCCCGCGCGCGACCATCGCTCGCTTCATGTTTTGGAGTTCCGCGAGGACCGATTGGCCTGGCCCGTTAATTTCCAGATTGACGCGACAAGGCTCATACGCTCCCGCCAAGTAAGCCAGCACCCACGCGAAGCTGTATGTTGCCATGTCGGGATCGACGAACTCGGCAACTTGAACGATGCCGTCAGAGTAGCAACGCCAAACAGAGAGGCAGAACCGATCGGCCCACTCCGAAGATCCATATGCAGGGTCAGCTCCCATGACATAGGTTCCCTTCGCTTTCGGTTCCTCCCAAACGCGAAGGGTCGCCAGCTTTTCAGGAGTGGCGAGCAACGTAGTGTCGCTAAACGTGGTGCCGATCTGGATTCGGTAGTATCGGGGTCGGTCAAAAGTTCTCTCCCGCTTGTAGCCATCGCTGATTGAAGATGCTGTAAAGAACTGCGAACCGGTCGCGATGAAGGCATGGTTTTCGGTCGGCGGGAACTCCTGCATCATCGTCTGCTCGTCGCCGATGTCCTCCGCGATTTTCCAGCGCCACCACGCAAGCTGCGTGTCGTCGATCTCGCGTTTGTAAAGCGCCTTCACTTCTTTGATCCACTCGCGTTCCTCGGACGTTGGCCGGCCTTTCATGCCGTAATAGGCTTTCCAGACATCGGAGTGCCGCTTCGCGCGATAGAAGTCGTTCGCCCAGAACGACACGAATATCGCCTTCTGCGTCACCGCCTTCTTCGCTTCCTCCCACATGTCATAGAAGTGGTTGAACCCGCGCGCGGTTGACTCCCAGTGGTAGAACCGTCTGGGGTTTGACTCCGCGAGCGATGCCTTCAAGGACTTAAGTCCATCGGGATCGCCCCACGAACTTATTTCGGTCGCGTGGAGGAAAGGGATGGCTGCAGACCGGCCAAGTCCGCCGCCACCAGTTTTTCTTTGGCCGGCAACGCGATACATGAGCCGGGATTTGTTGGCGAAGATTTGCGCGTTTCGGTTGTTGACGAGCCGGCGTTGCTTGAACTGTTCCGGCAAGCCGTCATAATACATATCGAGTGTGACCCGGAACTGGTCGCGCGATGGCTCATCGTGAGTAACAAGCATTCCTGACATGGCTCGATATTTGAAGATCCAGTACAGGTCAAACGCCAGCGATATAGTAGAGATGCCAATTTGCCGACACTTAAGGGTGACGAAATTTCGCACTCCATTTTCCATTCCTTGTGCGATTTCGTTGGCGACGTGGGTCTGTGTTCCGAGTAGCGATCGTCCAAGATAAACCTCCCCCTGTTCCTTCGTGTCGATTTTCAGCGCGTTGCAGAATCGATAGAACGCCTTGAGATCGAAAACCTCGCTCACTTGCGCCGTCCGGCCCACAGGATAAACGCGGTCGCGATGATGAACACGAACGACATGATCCACGCGAACGGCCAGTCCCAGTGATTCACAACGACCATCTTCGTGCCGCTGGGCAACTGAATGATCTCGCCCTGATGCGCGTTGTAATCCGGCATGTCGTCGGTCGGGATAGGACCTACTTGCTGACCACCTTCACCGCGTACAGGTTCGCAATTCGTTGCGCCTCCCGCATCACTTCGTTGTGACTCCATCCTTCTTCGCTCCTGATGATTCGCATGAGGATCGTGCGGTCGGCGGTCAGAAGTTCAAACGTCCAGAGGCATACGCCCGTGGCAAACTGTTCCTGCCTGACCAGCAGGGTCATCACTGCAGGATCGTGCTACCCGGCCCCAAGCGCGCGAGCGAGCGGGTTGTTTTCTCGATCTCGTCTCGAGTCGCGGCGAGTAAGTTGTTCACCCGGATGAGCGCAGCCGCGATGTCCTCGTCGGACACCTCGCGCGAGTCCTGGTACACACCGATCACGATGCCGCGCTGCAAGGCGCCGTCCAGATATTGGATCGCGCGGATCAGCGGCGAGTAGTCGGGCTGCGCGTCAGGTGGGTGGCGGCTCGTGCGCTGCATCGGGGGTGGCTCCTGCCGGTGGGGTGTCCGCTTTCGGCGGCCCGTTGTTCACGATGTGATTCTTGAGCGCAGTCGCCTGCCAGCGCCAGTCGTGAATATCCAGGGCGACGCGGCCGTACACCCGCTCGTAGATTTCGCGGATCGCGTGCATCAGCCCGTGGATGTTTTTCGAGGCGACCGCTTCGGCGGCTTCGAACCGCGCCTCGCCGTGGCGAAGCAACTCCTGCACTTGTGCGGCGGTGTCCATCAATAGTCCAGGTCGCTCATGTGGACGTCATCCGCGATGGGGTTTGCGGCGGTGCGCTCATCCGTGACGAGGCGGATCCTTGGTTCGTCCCGCGGCCCGGCACGTTCGACCGGAGCGCCTCCCCCTGCGAACGCGCTCTGAGGGAGTCCATAGCCGCCTTCTGCGCTTGCGGCGTGGTCTGGGTCGGCATGATCCGAGCTGCGGTCGCCATGCCTGGCGGTCGGATGCCCATCGGCGAGTCTGCCATGATCGCGGTCCTCATTGGGTGCCAAGTAGACGTTCCGGGTGGCCGGGTGGATGGAGAAACCAAATACACGTTCTTGCGGCACAGGGCAAGCGACGCAGGGTTCCCAGATCGACACGTTGTGGATGCAGAACCTCGGGACCGGCAACGGCTTGAAAGCCGGCTGCGCGGGCGCTTTCAGTTTGCCGGCCATCGTGTCAGCCGCTTCCTTCACGCGCACGCCCAGCATGGCGGCGTCGATGTTGGGATCGGCGCACAGCCCGCGGATCATGTAGCCGAACTCTGTGGGGGTCATCGTCCTAATGCCTCGCGCAGCCGCTCGTTCTCAGCCCGCGCCTCGTCGCGCTCCATACCCTCTTTCAACAATGCTTGCTGCGCTTCAAAAAGCGTTTCGCGCGCCTCATCCAGCATCCGCAGCAGCGTGCGGCGGTCCCAGCCCGCAACGTCTAACCCCGTCTCGTAATTTTCTGCATCCCGCGCCCGGATCGCCGCCTCTAATTCCTGATCGCTCATGCGCGTCTCAACTTCGCGCGCGGCCGGACGCGCAACTCGTTCAGTTTGGCCGTCAGTCTGTCGATCAGCAAAACCCGCGACGCCGCATCCCGCATTGCGATGTCGAGCAACCGCAGCAGTTCGCGCCGGTCGGCCACCGCCGCGGTGCCGTCGCGGTCGTCGTACCCCACGCGCAACCGGATCTCGTCCAGGGTCGGGCGGTTCAAAATTCGGTTTCCGAGAAGTCGGGCACGGTTGCGCGCGGGGAGCGTTTCGTTGCAGGAGCGGCGGCCGGCGTTGCGCCTAAGTACGATTTCACCAGTTCGATCATCACGTCAGCCTGCGTGCGCCGCGCCTCCGCACACTTCACTTTGAACGCATGGAACGTCTCGTCGTCGACTCGAGCGGTCATCGTTTTCACTCGTCGCCCTCCGTGACTAGCCAGCTTGCATTATTTCCTACTTCGCTCGTTTAAGCAACTGCTTGACGCGCTGCAGCAGCGTCGGCGGTTTCGGTGGCTGGGGCTTGCAGTCGGGCTCGTGGTCCGGGTGCCAAGGTACGAGCGTGCCATCGATCTCGAACGGGGTCTCGCCGTCCCATTCGACGAAGTTCACCAGATGCCCGTTCCGGTCGAAGTGCGAGTATTTCATCACCACGGTATCCAAAGGCCCAAGACACTACTATAGGTCATGCGGATCGCGCCGCCCAACGCGATCGTGATCGCGGCGTTCGCCACCGCGGGGGTGTACGTGATCGTCGTGATCGTTTTCGAGGACACGATTATCAGCTCGTCCCCGTTGTTGGGCGACGAGGGCATCTGCAGCGTGAGCGTTGCCAGGAGCGCGGCCGGCGTCAGGTACGCGATCAGCCGGCCAAACTGAGCGGGCGCGTTCGGCAGCGCGACGGTCGAGCCCGCGGTCGGTGAGGCGGTGAACACGATGTCCGTCTGCGTGGGCGTGACGGTCGGCGGCGTCCACACGCCTCCGATATAGGTGCCGCCGATCACCGCGTTCTGCCCGGTCGCGAGCACGAGGGAGTTCGGCGACACGTTGTACGTCGACACGCCATCCCAGACGACCAAATCGACGATCAGACCACCCGGCGTAACTTCGGCGTAGAGGGACATATCAGAAGTACGTTATCACGATGACGAGCCCCGCGCCGCCCGCGCCGCCGACACCGGCCACGCCCGTGGTCAGCGCCGAGCCACCGCCGCCGCCGCCGCCGCCCAAATAGCCCGCGCCGCCTGCGCCACCCGTAAACGTCGAAATCGCCGAGCCGCCGCCCGAGCCGCCCGTACCCGCACCGAACGCTCCGGCCAAAATAGTGGCTGTTGAGCCGTTCCCGCCAGCGCCGCCATTGCTTGAGGCTCCCGCGGTTCCGCCGGCTATTGAAGAGCCTGAGCCTGTGAGCTGTGCGGAGCCGCCCGCGGTGGTTGCCGGCGTCGTCGTCACCCCGCCACCCGATCCGCCAGCGCCGCCGCCCGTGAACAATAACCCCGCTGTTCCCGACTGCCCTGCACCCCCGCTCGCCGTGCCGGAACCTCCGCTGCCGCCGCCGCTGACCCCTTGAATACCGCCTGACGTCGTACCGCCTGCGCCGCCGCCTGATGCGCCGCCCGCGCCGGCCGCACCAGACGATCCTGACGATCCTGCGGAGCGCGTACCGCCGCCGCCTCCACCTCCGGAAGTCGCGGCACTGGCACCGGCCGAACCGCCGCCGCCGCCATAGGCAATCATCAGCGAACCAAACTGCGAGTTGCCGCCGATGCCGCCTGCGCCGGCTGCCGTGCCGGCGGTGCCCGCAGCGCCTACAGTCACGGTCTGCGGTGACGTCACGGCGGATGCCGGAAATAACGCGCGCCATATCGACCCGCCGCCGCCGCCGCCGCCGCCCGAGTTCGCCGTGCCGCTTGCGGTTGTGATCCCGCCGCCGCCGCCGCCGCCTCCGGCGATGACGTACACTTCGACCGCTTTATAGTTCGACGCGACCGCGGTCCACGTGCCGCTCGTGGTGAACGATTGCACGTTGATCGCGCTGACGTTGCCAGGCGTGGTGAGCCCCAGCATGGTCTGCACCTGCGCGACGGTGAGCGCCGACTGGTTCGCCGTGCTCGCTGTGTTGTTCCCGATGATCGTGTTCGCCGCGATCTGCGACAGATTCGCCAACGGCACCCAGTTTGCGATCGTGTTCAACATCGTTTCTAACTGCGCGATGCTGATCGCCTGCACGTTCGCCGTCGCGCCCGTGTTGTTCGCCAGAATCGTGTTCGCACCGATCTGAGCCACGTTCGCGAGCGGCACCCAGTTCGCAATCGTGTTCAACAGGGTCTCAACCTGCGCGACCGTGAGCGCCGTGATATTCCCGGTCGACCCGCTCACGTTTCCTAAGATCGTCGAGTTCGCGATCTGTGCGATGTTCGCGAGCGGCAACCAGTTGGCGACCGTATTCAGCAGGGTCTCGACCTGTGCTGGGGTGAGATCGGCGACGTTCGCGACAGATCCACTGGCGTTCCCTCGTAGCGTATTCGCCGCGGCCTGCGCAATCGACGAGAGCGGCACCCAGTTCGCGATGCTGTTCAGCATCGTCTCTACTTGAGCGATCGTGAGCTGCACGGGCGCGGCCGTGCTCCCGGTGTTGTTACCCAAGATAGAATTCGCCGCCGTGGTGTACTGAGTGAGCGCGCCCGAGGCGCCGGCCAGCAGTCCCGACACCGTGGTCGACAGTCCGATGGCCGGCGTCGACGTGGGGTTCGTCACCGTCGCCGCGAACCCGTTCTGCGAAGGCACGCTCACACTGGTCACGGTGCCGCCGGAACTCGAGCCCGGAACGACAAAGGTCGAGCCGTTCGAGACGACCGCGCCCTGATCCGTGGTGTAGGCGATCGTGCCCGAAGGCTGCGCGCCGCCCGCGTTCAACTGGGCGAGGGTCAAGGACGCGGGAGGGTTGGGGACGAACGCCGAATTGCTCGCGCCAGGCGCACCCACGCCGGCGCCGGGGACTGTTAAGCCTTGGGTCAAAAGTTAGCTCCTGCTATCGGCCCCCGATGCAGTGTTCCACGTGGAGCATTATGTGTAAACCCCAAGCTCCCGAAGCCGGGTGCGCAGCATTTCAGCGGTTTTCTGCCGTCCCTGCCGGCGGTTCGTGCCTGGCATGATCCGCACCCCCGGAGGGATCTCCTTCGCGCACTTACGCAGATTGCAGATCGGGGCAAGGAGCTGCAGGTTGGACGGCCAGTGCGTCCCGCCTTTTGCTCGAGGCACGATGTGGTCGATGTGGTACCCCAAATCCAGGTGCCGGCCGCACCCGCACGCGCAGAGTCCGCGTTGCTTGCGCTCAAGCGTCCGGATGTCCGCGATCGTGAACCGGCCTTCACCCTCCATCCGCTGATGCGCCCGAATCCGTTCTGACGGTCTCAGACAACGCTTGCATTTGTTCCGGTAGATATAACTGCCGTTCGGCCGGCGCCCACCGCGGGAGAACTGCCCCAGCGGAAGCATCGCGTGGCACATCAAACATTCATACAAAGACCCTTCTATCCTGCGCATTACTTTCGGCTCTGCTTTTCGACCGTATCGCCGTTCGTATCTAATTGCTTCTCGCGCTCGATCTCTGGCGCGCATTACAGGGTCGGATTTACGTTTCGCTGCTTTTTTCGCTTCTATTGCTGCGCGTCTTTCGGGGTTTTTTTCACACCATAACTGATGCCAATTAGGATGCTGTTTTTTCCATCGTTCTTGTGCGTCTTTTGCGGCTAATTTTTTGCATTCATCGCAGTATTTGTAACCAGTCGAGTATTTGAGCTGTTTGCAGCGCACGCAAACGATCTGACTTACGGTTCGATTACGCATTGAGACTCTTTATAAAATTGTGACTAAAAACTTTTAGCACACAAAAATTTATGGGGCAACTTCATTGCGAAGGCCCGCGTGTCCCGCCGCAACCCAAAGCGCCTGGCCGGTTTTCCGCCCCTCGCGATTTGACATAACGGGGCTGAACATAAGCCACGAAATCGGCCTACCGGGGCGCCGGCTGCTCGATTTGCGTCTACATTATGTCAACACAGAGCCGGCGATCCCGCCTGGCCGATGGTATCCCAGGAGACATAATGCGGCGAAAAACAGGGCCGGACGGGCGGTGTCTAGAGGTGGCGACATGCACCTCCCCCCGCTTATCCTTCTAACTCCTTACATGTAAGAAAGGGGGGTTTGGAAACTTCTTTGAGAGTGGCGGGGCGGGGGGTGAGAGAAACAGGAGGGGAGTACCACCTATATAATATATATATCTGTAAGTAATGTTATATGTAAGGTATACCCCTCCCGCCCTTTTTTTTCCGGCATTCTCGCACTTACCGATAAATTACCGAAGGATTTGCGATGAGTAATGCGAAGGCTTTTCACTACCTCATAAAGCGGCTCGGACCGGAAACGATTGACGCCTCAATTATTGACGTGCCGGAAGGCACCGAATTGAAGCTTGAATATGGAAAGTATTACTGCTTGTTTCCGGACGGGCGTTGGATGAGCAATGACCAACTACAGCGCAATCTTGAGGTGAAACGCGAGGCGTATCGACGTCGGCACGATTTGGGATGGCTGGCGGATTGGTCGGGGATCGATTTGGATTCGTGAATGACAACGCTGACAATCGTGTTTAAGATTTTGTGACTTGGATCACGCCACGGCGCGCTGCGGGGTGCGAGGATGGCTTCGACGAGTTCGACAACCGACGCGCCCTGAGCGCAGGAGTGATGAGACCATGATTGATCTTGACCTGACACCGAACACCTACCGCTTCGAAGTGCACTTCAGCACTGACGCAACCGATGGACCTACGTTGCTTGTGTACGCCACGGAAGTCAGCAACGCGATGGAGCATGCCGCGAAATTGATGCGCCGTCCGCAAAGCGATATTGAGACGGTACGCCGCATCGCGTAACTGACGCAGCGTGATGCACCTCACGGACACGGGGTGCATCGCGATGCGAAGCTACGCATCAGAGTCGATTAACCAACGCGCCTTCGAGCGCAGGAGTAGATGACCATGACGACGATGAAGAAAAAGCACTTCGAACTCATCGCAAGCGTTGCCAAGGGCGAACGCGGCGAGCACTTCGACAAACCGTACGGGCAGATGAATCCTTGGGAGAAGGGTACATACGATGCGTGGCACACCTACACGTTAAATCTGATGCACGCCCTCAAATCGACGTCGCCGGACTTCGACCGCGCCCGCTTCTTGGCCGCGTGCGGGATGGCGTCATGAAAACATATACAGTGGTGTTTGGTTCGTGCCGAGTGGTGTTTTACACGCTCTATCACGCGGAGCAATTCATGCGTGCGCTGGAACTAAACGGCACGCCGTGCGGGTTGCAGTCATGATTGTCACGCAACGGGACGCGCGTCGCATCATTGAGCGCGAGTATGGTCAAGATTTCGACTTCCGGCTGTTGGCAAAATCCACGCAAATCGGCGTGCGCCCGATGTGGCAGATTGAGCTTGGCAAAGTAATGTTGTGCTGGCTGAAAATCGCACCCGGTAAAGACAGTGCCGTGCGCATCGGTCGCTTGCTACCATCCGGTGACATCGATTGGTCTTACGAGGTGCAGTCATGAAGGCGCCTGCCCTGTCGAACGTGGAGTACGCCACGCGCGCGCGCATGCTGAATGCGCGCATCCTCTACCTCCTGCGCCGGTTGAAAACCGGCAGGGGGTGTCAGGCGGTGCTCATCGGCGAAATCGTGAAGGCGGCCAACGCGCGCCCGCAACGGCGCGAGGGGTTGCGCATCCAGGGTTGGACGGTTGTGGAGGTGGCGTCATGAGCATGCCCATCCGCAACGCTTACGTCGTCTGGGACTATTGGAATCACCAGATGCAGGGGCCGTATCGGTCGTTCCAGCTCGCCGATCGCGCGTTGCGTGCCTTACGCGCGCGCGCGCCTTACGCGCGCGCGCGCCCGCGCGCGAGGAACGATGGTCCGGCATCGAGGCGGTCGTACTGCCGATGAAAGACTCGCTGGGCCGTGCCATCTTGGATGTGCTGTGATGGCCGCGGTGAGGGAATCCGCCTCCTGTTTGTCGCATGAGGAGTTCGTGAACCGGTTCGCCGAGTCAGCGGACCCTCTCGTGCGCGCGGCATGCCGGCGGCTCGCGGATTTGCTCGATGACCGAGAAGAGGAATGCGGTTTCC
>Ga0209611_10001559_pt1 | contig 39415 bp, 45 predicted proteins | sample S1TSphgellanicum_3_FD_187693 | JGI IMG/M metagenome (GOLD analysis project Ga0209611, IMG submission 187693) | Host-associated microbial communities from peat moss isolated from Minnesota, USA - S1T2_Fc - Sphagnum magellanicum MG (SPAdes) (version 2) | ecosystem: Host-associated > Plants > Peat...
CGGTGGCCGCACAGGGTGGGGTGATTCCCACAGTGCGCCGGTGGCCGCACAGGGTGGGGTGATTCCCACAGTGCGCCGGTGGCCGCACAGGGTGGGGTGATTCCCACAGTGCGCCGGTGGCCGCACAGGGTGGGGTGATTCCCACAGTGCGCCGGTGGCCGCACAGGGTGGGGTGATTCCCACAGTGCGCCGGTGGCCGCACAAGGTGGGGTGATTCCCACAGTGCGCCGGTAGCCGCACAGGGTGGGGTGATTCCCACAGTGCGCCGGTAGCCGCACAGGGTGGGGCGATTCCCATGGTGCGCCTGTGGCCGCACAAGGTGGGGCAATTTCCATGGTGTGCCGATGGCCTGCGAAGATGTTTTTTTCCGCATTTGAAGAAGGAATCAACATTTCAGGGGCTTATGAGTGCAATTCAATCGATCGATTTTTAATAGTTGATTGTTCGTTACAGCTCAATAATACTGTATGTATAAACAGTAATATTGAGAGCGACCGTAATGGGAAGAATGCCATCATTTGCTAGCCCAGCACTGGATTACAAAGAACCTGAGTTGGACTTGAACGAGCTTTGCATAAAGCATCGTAGTGCCACGTATTTTTTTCACGCATCGAGCAACAGCTTTACCGATAGCGATATTAAAGATGGTGATGTGTTAGTCATTGATCGTGCTGAAACCGCAAATCATGGCGATACAGTTATCGCCATCATTAATGGTGAATATGTTGTCAAGGTCTTGCTCGTTCGTCCTCACCTGGCTCTTCAAGCAATTAATGCAGACCATCCAACGGTATATCCCGATCCGGATGAATTAGAAATCTTTGGCGTGGTGACATGGTTTTTACATGCAGCACGAAGGGGATAGCGTATGTATGCACTGGCTGACTGCAACTCATTTTTTGCGTCCTGTGAAGCCCTTTTTCGACCTGAATTAAAGTCTCAACCTATTGTTATCCTTAGTAACAATGATGGGAATGTTATTGCGAGATCTTCTGCCGCCAAATCTTTAGGGATCAAAATGGGGGAACCGTGGTTTCAGCTCAAAAACCGACAGTTTTCACAGAAAATTCACGCGTTTTCATCAAATTACACCCTCTACCATTCGCTCAGCCAGCGAGTTATGTCAGCTATTGAGGAATTGTCGCCTTGCGTAGAACAGTACTCGATTGATGAAATGTTCATAGAAATAAAGGGGTTGGATAGAGTTTTGATGTATGAAGATTTCGGTCGTCAGTTAAGAGAACATGTTAAAAAAGTCACAGGATTAACCATTGGGATCGGGATGGGTCCAACAAAAACCCTCGCAAAATCAAGCCAGTGGGCAACTAAAGAGTGGCCTCAGTTTGGTGGCGTCCTTGCTTTGACAGTGGATAACCCTCTAAGGACTGAAAAGCTTCTCTCTCGCCAGCCTGTCACTGAGGTTTGGGGAATTGGCGGGCGTCTGGGCAAAAAACTTAATGCAATGGGGATCACCACTGCGTTGCAGTTGGCGCGTACTAATCCATCGTTGATACGAAAGAATTTTTCAGTGGTCGTTGAGCGCACAGCGCGAGAGCTTGCAGGAGAATCCTGTATCGACTTTGGAGATCTTCCTCCACCAAAACAACAGATAGTATGTAGTCGGAGCTTTGGAGAGCGTGTAACTACGTTTGAGGGGCTTAGACAGGCAGTCTGTAAGCATGCCGAACGCGCTGCGGAGAAATTGCGGCTAGAGGGACAATATTGCCGACACGTATCCGCGTTTATTAAAACTTCACCGTTTGCACAATCAGAGCCATATTATGGCAATAGCACATCCGAGAAATTATCCGTATCAACCCAGGATACTCGCGACATTATTGCCGCTGCCACGCGGTGCCTCGGTCGGATCTGGAAAGACGGCCACCGGTACGCAAAGGCTGGTGTGATGCTGGGAGATTTTAGCCCGTTAGGCATTACTCAGCTTAATTTGTTTGATGAATGCCCGCCCCGTCCTGAAAGCGCAAAACTAATGGCTGTGCTGGATAAAATCAATAACTCACGTTTGGGGAAAGTGTGGTTTGCCGGACAAGGTATCTCGCCCTCATGGCAAATGAAACGCGATATGCTTTCCCCGTCATGGACCACACGCTGGGAAGATATACCGGTTGCCCAGCTTAAATAAGTATTTGTGTATTATGTGGATTGTACTGCTTGTCGGGTTGTTGGGGTTTCGAAGATGCCGCCCCATAATCGTCCCTGCGGGCCGCTAACGCGCAGTACGGCAAAGCCCGACCTGCGCGCACTTTGCCCACTGCGTCCCAGGGAGGGCTTTTGAAACGCGGTGTGCGGGGTGAGTCAGCTAGGCTTAGCAGGATGAGGGTCCGGCGATTGACAGGCTGGAGAATATGGCCGTTCTGCGTGGTCGCCTTCCATAATTCAGGAAATAATAACGGCAGATTAGGAAAGGGTACATAACTCTAAGGGGCAGATAGCCCCTGTATTTGAGGAATGAGCTGACTTAAAGGAGGGAGCGCCTGCCTTAATCTATTAACGGTGATAAGTGGCCCATACAGTTGAACCCGATTCGCTGTCGCAAAGACGACCGTATAGCACCGTGCCGACGGAGTAACGTGCTCCGTTGAGATAACAATATTTGTCTGTCTCTAAGATTGCATCACGTAAGTTTCGCTCCTGGCTTGCGGTACGTGACTCAACCGATTGCAGTCTAATGTTGAGCGCGTTGATTTGCGATTGCTGATCATTAACGCGTGCTTGCAGTGCCTGCCCTTGGTCCATTGACATGCAGCCGCTCAGTAAAGCTGTTACTGTGATAAGTGGAATGATAGCTAAACTTAATTTCATTGCGTTTCTCTCTTCTTATTTAATGATTTTACCAAATTTACTAATTACCTCTGAGACAACGGCGGCATTGCTGCCGCCGTCCGCAGAGTCGTCACATGAATTTAAATAGGACTCGCGAGCTGCTGCGGTCTTTTTAAGGCTAATTCCGTGTTTCCCATAACCGAGTTGTGAGTAAAAGTCTGCAATAGGGGTATCGCAACTGGAACCGCCTGACTCTGAAGAAAGTTGCCCTCCCATGCACATAAGAGATGCGCAGGGGTCAGATGCAAATGATAAGCAAGGTGAACCAATTAGGGCGAGACCGATAATGGAGCAATAAAAATTATTCACATTATTTTACCTTTCATGCATTTCGCTAACATAAAAAATATTGCTGAGGTAGCCCCTAACAAAACAATAAAAATCATCATGTTAGGAACTAAATGCGGGATAAACTTCCCGAACAGATATTCGACAGTGATATCCAAAATAGTTAGAATAACTGCAAATTTGAGTAAGCTCTTTGTAAAGTTTCCTGATAGTGTCAAAAATCTAAAAATGCCATACTTGATAAGTAGTGCTAATTTCTTAAGGATGAGTGAACAGTACGCGATTTTATGCTTATTTATTTTGCCGCGTTTTTTGTCTTCCGGTTTCCTGAAAGATATAACGTCACCCATAACAATTTTCTCCTATCTGATCTCAAAATCTTCTAGCGAAGAACCTGATTCTAATTTTTCACGTAACCAATCTGGCCGCCTACCTACTCCTGACCAAGTGTTGTCCGGATTGCTTGGATCTTGGTACTTGACTAACTTGGGTTCAGGCTTTGGCTGGCCTGGAATGAGCATATCTTCTAATTTTAAGCCCTTATCAATTTGCGCATTCAACCACTGTGGTCGTCGGTTCTCTCCGCTCCAGGTGTTGAATGGGTTATCGGGGTCTCGATACTTAGGTACTCCCTTGGGCTTATTTTCATGCCTGGTCGGGATCATTTCATGTTCCGACACATTCTTTTCCTTACTCCCTTCATCAGACTTTCTTCTTGACATAACTCCATGACCTCCATTATTGTTGAAACACGACGAAATTGCAATAACGCAGTGTTACGAGAGAAACTTATTGTGAAGTGGCAACCCTACATACTGACTTATCTGCTCGCTTCCGTGAGTGCTCATGCTGCATCAGCCTCGCCTGCGGTGGCCGCTCTTGCAGAAAGATGCTCGCCGGATGTCTCGCCCCTAACGATGGCATACATCGTTGGGCATGAGTCCGGAAACAACCCGTATGCAATTAACATCAACGGCGGAAAGCAACTCGCTAGGCAACCGCAGAACGAATTAGAAGCAATTGCGGTAGCCAGCTCCTTGTTAGAGGAGCATAAAAATATCGATATGGGCTTAGCTCAAATCAATTCGACAAATTTGGGTAGCCTACACATTGATCTAAATACGATTTTTAAACCCTGTAACAACTTGTTGGCAAGTCAGATAATCTTGAAATCCTGTTATCATAGCTCGTTAAAATCTTGGAAACCGGGACAGGAAGCGCTTCATCATGCGCTGTCCTGCTATAACACCGGCTCACAAGATCGAGGTATTGCCAATGGGTATGTCACTAAGGTTGAACAAGTGGCTGCAAATTCTGACTTGAAAATTCCAACACTGATGCCGGATGGACAACAGGGAGATTCAGGGGAGACGGCAGATAAATCAGGCAGCATTAAAAAGCCGTATGACGGCGAGCCTGACGTATTTGCGCAGAGTGGAAGTGGTGACGATGCATTCTCACAACACGACTCTGATGCCTTCCTTACGAAGTCCGCTCAAGTGGAGGACCGAGAAGGTACAAAATGAGCAAGATTTTTCTTTTACCACAACAGCAGATTATTGATTTATTCGAAAAAAACAAGATAACCGAAGTGGTGATTGAGAGAGTTTCAGTAAAAGAATGGTATCCCATTTTTTTAGTGGATGATCAGGAACATGGGCGAGTGAGGTGTTCAATCCGTGTAGGAAAGGGCAATGAAGTTCGCAAATGGGCCGATTTACGACTCCTGACGGAGTTTTTGATAGAAAAATGTAACGTCGATGAATGCTTATTGAAGCTGAAAAAGACTGAATAAGAAGGAAATTTTATGCGCGAGTTATTCCAAAAGGTAATGCCGTTGTTGAAGAAATATGGTCCCGCTTTGCTCACAGCGTTGTTCTGCTTGGCAGCTCCAGAAATTGCAATGGCATCTGGTACTGATACCGGCGAATCAGGTGCCACCTCCATTCAGACTTGGCTAAATGAATGGATTCCAATTGCCTGTGCAATCGCAATCGTTGTTGCAGCCTTGGCGTGGATGATGCACATGTTGCCAATGAGCTGGGCTGTTCGCATGGGTGTAGGTCTTATCGTTATTGGTTCAGCGTCATACCTGGTCTCTTTAACCGGCGTTACAAGCTAATCAATAAAGTTAGGGGAGGGGCAATCCCTCCCTAATGAGGTCTTTATGTCTCTAAGAGGAAGAATGCCGCTTTTTAAAGGAGCAGCTAGGGTTCCGCGTGCGTTAGGTATTCCCCGTACTGTTTGCCTTTTGATTTTTATGTTCTCAGCAGCCTTATTTATGATTATCCATCTTTGGGCCTTACTTATACTCGCTTTCCTGTGGATTATTTGTAAGGCATTAACAAAATACGATGACCGCATGTTCAGAATAATAGGCCTTTGGCTGCAAACTAAGTTTTCAAATTCGTTTGATTCAAAGTTTAAGCAGTGGGGAGGTTCAAGTTATTCACCAGTTGATTATAAGAGAAAGGATTTGAAATGAGTGTTGCAGACCGTAAAGTTATTGATGGGTATCGCAAGGAATCCAGCCCACAAAAGAAATATATACCTTATTCATATCATTTAACCGATACTGTTATCTCTCTTGAGAATGGCGATTTGATGGCTGTTTTCAAGATAGACGGGCGTACTCATGACTGTGCTTCTGATCGTGAACTAATTACCTGGCATCATGATCTAAATATGTTGGTTAAATCATTCGGTACAGATAAAGTAGAATTATGGTCGCATGAGCACCATAGAGAATCAAAAGAATATCCCGATGGTGAATTTGAAGGAATGTTCCCGACTTTAATGAATGACTATAACCATAATCTTCATGGTAATTCATTGCAGTTAATCAATGATCTCTATTTAACCGTTATCTATCATCAAATAGGTGATGCAACACAGAAATTTCTCTCGAAATTTGAAAAACCTACTCGCGAAGACTTAGAGCATCTGCAAAAAGAAGCGCTTGAAGGTATTCAAGAGGTATGCGAGCAAATATTGCAAGGCATGGGCTCTTATGGCATTAAGCCGCTGTCAATTTATTATCGTGACTTGAATGGAAATCGGTTTGATGAAACTAATTCACAAGAAGACCCAGAACTTAAAGAAGTAGACGACGACGATATATTTGATGAAGAGATTTCTCTTGATGTATACAATCAAAAAGAACCAGAAAAATTATATGCGTATTCTCAAGTTTGTGAGTTTTTGTATTTTTTAATTAATTTAGAATGGATGGATATACCTGTTTGTCGAGAGCGTATGTCCAGTTATTTAGTGGACAACCGTGTAGTTGCATCAGTCTGGGGGGATATTGCCCAAGTCCGTGCAGTAGACCACAATTTTTATACTTCTGCCGTTGAGATAAGGGAATACGACAGCGAAACTGAACCAGGTCAATTGAACCTTCTGAAAGAGGCACCATTCGAGTATTTACTAACTCAGAGTTTTTCATGCCTGTCAGAAAGCTCGGCAAAAACACTTTTGGAAAACCAAGAGAAATCGATGCTAGAAACCCGAGATCGTGGTCAGTCTCAGCTTGAAGAAATTGGCAATGCTATCGATATGTTAATTTCAAAAAAATTTATTATGGGAAACCATCACGCCACAATTCATGTTTTCGATAAAGACCAAAAAGAAGTACAGAGAAAAGCTCGGAAAGTAAAAGTGATGCTTTCTCAATGCGGGATTATCGGCGGTACAGTTGGGTTAGCCTCAGAAGCTGCATATTATGCAAAACTTCCTGGTAATCAAAAATGGGCACCAAGACCCGTCCCTATTAACTCTTGGAATTTTTTGCACTTTAGCCCATTCCATAATTTCTTGAGAGGTAAACCAGATAATAACCCTTGGGGGCCAGCACTCACTATGTTTAAGACTGTGAGTGGAACCCCTCTGTATTTTAATTTCCATGTAACACCATTGGATGAAAACTCCTATGGGAAACGTCCATTAGCGCACACGTTAATTACGGGTATGTCTGGGGAAGGTAAGACAACTCTGATGAACTTTTTACTTACACAGAGTTTGAAATATAAACCTCGTATGTTTTGCTATGACAAAGACAGAGGTATGGAACCATTTATTCGCAGTGTTGGCGGATATTATAAAGTCCTTCAACTGGGTGTGCCGTCTGGATTTTCACCTTTGAAGCAAGAACCAAATAAACGCAATATTGCGATGACCAAAAACATCATTCAGATATGTCTTGAAACGACTAATAACGGACCATTGTCTCCGAGCGCGGCTACTGACTTGGCAATTGGCATTGATGCAGTAATGGGGAACGGTTCACTAATTCCGCGTGAGAAGCGCGATATCAGTATGCTTGCAGGATATACCTCACAGAACCCTGAGATAGCAAGCTTGATTACTGAGTGGATGCGCGGTGGACAATATGGTTGGGTTTTTGATAACGAACAAGACAATCTCGATCTTTCCGTCAATGATATTTTTGGCTTTGACCTGACAGAATTTATTTCCGCAGAAGGTGAAAAACCTAGCCCAGCGCGTACACCAATTCTGATGTACCTGCTTTATCGAGTCAGAAACTCAATTGACGGTACGCGTCGTGCAATCCAGTGTTTTGACGAGTTCCATACTTACCTTGATGATCCAATCATGGAAAGAGAAATAAAGCGTGGAATTAAAACCGACCGAAAAAAAGATGCTGTCTATTTGTTTGCAACTCAAGAACCTAATGATGCTTTGTCAAAACCTATCGGCCCAACGGTAATTTCGCAAACAATAACTAAAATCTGTCTTCGTGACCCAGAAGCGGTTAGAGAACATTATAAATTCCTGACAGATGCTGAATTTGCAGCCCTATCTTCAATTCCAGAATTGTCACGGCAGTTCTTAGTCAAGCAAGGACAGAAATCGGCGCTGGCTACATTTAATTTAAAAATGAGCAATAGCGCCGAAGACAGCACAAAGCTCGACCATATTCTTTCAATACTGTCCGGCGTGCCAACTAACGGTGAGCTTGCCGGTCGGATGGTTGAACAATATGGTCAAGACCCTTCGGCTTGGTTGCCTGAATATTGGAAGTTAGCGGTTTAATTAGAGGGTAAATACAATGAAATGGACCAGAGTGTTCTTGGGGTTGGGTTTAGTTGTAGGCATGAGCTTCTATGCAAATGCTGGCATCATCGTAACTGATCCGGAAGGATTAATTAAACAGGCTGCCCAGCTTGAACAAATGGCCAATCAGTTGACTGCATTGAAAAGCCAACTGACGACCCAAGAAAGCATGTACGCCTCAATGTCGCACTTATCGACGTATGGTAACTTATTAAATACATCGACTTCGACCTTAGAGGGTAATTTACCAACAAACTGGGAAAGTGTTTACGATGATGCCATGAGTTCATCTTCAACAATAACCGGTTCAGTTTCATCTATGATGAGCAAATTTAACAGCCAGGTGGATGATATGACTCCCACGCAGGCTATTACAGCAATTAAGAATCAGATGGCTCAGAAAGGCGCATATGATCGTGTAACGGCTCAAAAAGCCTATGACAATGAAATGCAGGAGCTAAATGATATGGAGACGCTTCGTGATCAAATAGCCAATACGCCAGATGTGAAATCAATTGCCGATCTTCAAGCCCGTATTTCCACCGCACAGGGTGCTATTCAGGGCGAACAAACCAAAATAAATCTTATTTCAATGCTACAGACCTCGCAGGATAAATTACTTGCAGAACAGAAAGACCGTGCTGCTCGGAATTTAAATTATGGAACTAGCGGTGAAATTAACCCTGCCCCAATGGACTAAGGAGTTTTAAATGCGTAAATTAATTTTTGTTGGTTTTATTTCTTTGGCATCAATGGCTCTTACAGCCTGTAAAGGTGAGCACAGTGTTGATTATTATAAAACACATGATAAGGAAAGAGGTGCCAAAGTTGAAGAGTGCAAAACACAGTCTGAGGTGAATTGGTCACCTGATTGTCGAAATGCAATGGATGCATACAGGAACCTATTAAATTTCGGGAAGCCTGGGGAAACAAAAAGCCCTGTGGTTTCTTTAAAACCTATTAAAGCACAGTAATTGTAGGGACTTATTATGGCTGGTTTTACAGTTGTTGCTAACCTGTTTACTACGATTGACAATGTGCTTAATACAATGGTGTCAAGCAATGTTGCTACGCTCATTGAAGACGCATCTCCAATCGTGGGTATTTGCTTAACGATCAAGTTTCTCACTCAGGGCGTATTTATGATGCTTTCACCTAATGGTGGAGAACCTTTAAGTGAGGTTATCACCAGTTATGTGAAAGTAATAATGATTCTGAGCTTTGCAACAACAGGAGGTATTTATCAGACAGATTTGATAAGCATCGCGGAAACATTGCCGGACAGCGTCGCAACGACTTTGCAAAGCCTTAATAATACTTCCTATACAGGGATTGCGGGAATAATCGATGGAGGTATTACCGACTGCATTAATGCTATTAAAACTGAGTTCGATGCTGCCGGTGTAATGTCTGCTGACGGATTAATGAGTTTAGCAATTGGTTCTATCCTCTTCATTGTTACCATAATTATTGGGGGGTTAGGGGCAGGATTTATTTTGATGGCAAAGGTTCTATTGTCCGTGACCTTGTGTTTTGGACCAATTGCTATCTTTTGTCTTTGTTGGAAGCCAGTTAAAGGCATTTTCGATAAATGGATGGGGTCAGTTATCAACTATTGCCTGGTTGTAATAATGGTTGCGTTGGTATTTGGCCTATTAATGACATTGTTCACTAATATGATCGACGGCTTTATCAACGGAGCAGGGGTTTATGACGCGCTGAGTACGGTAATTGGTCTTTGTCTGCTTGCTGCTGTTGCTGTTTTAGTTCTCTTTCAAGTTCCTGCCTTGGCTGCTTCATTTGGTAGTGGCGTTCAAGCTCACATTGGTGAAGCTGCAAGAGGAGCGATCAGCTCGTTCGGTGGATTATCTCCTGCATCTGGTATCCAGAAAGCATTGGGTGGTGCTGCGGGCGGGAGTGGAGGCAGTGGCAGTGGCGGAGGCGGCTCGAGCAGCAGTTCAGGCTCTGCTGGATCTTCTAAAAGTGACCTATCCGGACTAGCACGAGGCAGTCGGGGTAAGGCTGCATAGAGTTTGATTTAAAACCGGTTGAAATTGCAATTTTGACCGGTTACAATAAAAATATGTTCAATTGAAGGGATTTTGATTATGCGTGTTCTCTTACTCCTTGGTGTGTTGGTTTTATCTGCCTGTTCATCGGGCTTTAAGCCACCTCCGGAGCCTGACTGGACTCACACAGTACCGGTAAATAAAACGCTTCCTGTTATTACTCAAGGTGGGACAAATGAAAGCTAAGAAGCCTGGTTTAACGCGGGAAGCTATCAAGCAATTCAATGAAGAACGTAAAGGCCTCGAAGTGAATATTATGGAGGAGGTTCTTTCCTCTCGCCGTAATGCCTGGCGTGTTGCGGGAGCGGCATGTGTGGTTTCTCTTGCCTGTCTTTCCTTGGCCGGTTTTGTGGTTCATCGTTACAGTGAGCCGCTGCCACCTTATTTGCTCACTTACAACGATGCGACTCATAACCTGTCTACGGTAGCCATGACGCGTAACATGGCATCGGCAGGGGATGATTTAGACTCCAAATTCCTTACTGAGTATGTGATTCATCGTGAATCGTATGACTACAACTCAGTGCAGGCTGACTATGAAGCGGTAGGGCTGATGTCTACGTCTGATGCAGCGCAAAGCTATCTGTCGAAATTTAGTGGTCGCAATGGCATGGATAAACGCTTAGGCGACAGCGAATCCACCAAAGTCGGCATTTCGTCCGTAATCCTTGACCATAAACACGGCGTGGCCACTATTCGTTTTACTACTACACGACGAGTGCGCTCCAGCCCTGTAGACGACCCAACTCAACACTGGATTGTCATTATTGGCTATGAGTATCAAGAGCTGGCATTGAATGCGGCGCAACGGAGCATTAACCCCCTTGGATTCCGTGTTACGAGCTACCGCGTCTATCCGGAGACAAAGTAAGGTCATTCGATGAAAAAATATCTTATTTCTGTGCTGATATCGGCAACTCTGGGCAGTGTGGCAACGGATGCAATGGCCCTGGAGATTGGCAGTAATTCTCCATATGACTACCGAATTAAAACTGTGATCTATAACCCCGAAAATGTCGTTAAAATTGACGCTATTCCTGGGGTAGAAACTCATATTGTCCTTTCCCCAGACGAAACGTATATCACGCATGCCTTTGGTGATTCGCAAAGTTGGACTTTCGCTCACGTTTATAACCATATTTTTGTAAAGCCCAAGAATGCAATGAGCGATACGAACTTGGTGATCGTGACGGATAAACACACTTATAACATCGTGCTTCATTATATCGATGCCGGAATGAAAAAAAATGCGGACGGCACGGAGACCCCTAATTTTATCGCCACACCTTGGGCCGTAAAACAGGCAACTTTGCAGCTGACCTATGAATACCCATTCGAACATCAAAACGCCATTGAAACAGCGGCTAAAAATAAAGCAATTGAGAATAAACTCAAAGAATCACAGTTTGCAGGCCCAATTAATACGCAATACATCATGACCGTGAAAAAGGGGATGACAGATATCGAACCTATACACGTTTATGATAACTACCGGTTCACGCGATTTGAGTTCCCGCAAAATAGCGATCTACCAAAAGTCTTTTATATGTCTTCTGGGGGCCAGGAGACGACACCTAACTGTACTACCGAAGGTGAGTTCCACAACATTATTCAATGCCAGAACGTCGCGCAGATATGGAAAGTCAGGCTAGGGCAAAAAGAAGTTGTTGGCGTTAAAAACCTAAACTACTTACCTAATGTCGGCGCTATTTCCACCGGTACAGCCTCGCCTGATGTTCGCCGTGTTCAAATCAGAGGAAATTAATCGTGGCTAAGAAAATTAATGTCGATGATGAACAGGAAATTTTTGAAGACGAACGCGGAGGACTTATCTCTCAGAAGCCTAAAGCAGCGCCAGGACTGAAAGTGTTCATTCTTCTTATGGTGGTTGTGTTACTTACGTTTGCAGCGATAACCATTATTCCTCGTTTACACAACAATAAGTCAGCAGATAATGGGGCCGCTTCCAAACCTAAGCAGGCCGATAGTTTGCCAAGCTATACATTCAGCAATAATCCTCAGGTTGGAACGCCTCCGGCTGCTCCAGATACGTCTCCGGCAGCTGTTAGGCAAAGTGCGTTAGCGGCAAGTGATGACGACAATCGAGCACAGCGTAACTATCGTGGCAGCAATGGTGGAAAAAAAACTTTATCTCCAGAAGAGCTGGCAATGCAGAGAAGGCTTGGTTCTGATCTAAATGATGATAAAGGTGAGCAAGTTTCGGGTACGAATGCTCGGGCACCGTCACAATCCAGTAACGACAATGGTCAAGCTAGTTCAGATAGCACAGCGTTAGCAAAAAGTCTGACGCCAGCCAGAATGAAAGCCAGCCAAGCGAGCGTAATGCAGAACATGAGCCTAACGATTGCCAAAGGCACCATGATCCCATGTGGCACCGGTACAGAGCTGGATACAACGGTTCCTGGTCAGGTTTCGTGTACTGTCACCCGTGATATTTATTCAGTTGATGGTCTGGTGCGCCTGATTGATAAAGGCGCATTCGTTGACGGTCAGGTTGGCGGGGGTATCAAAGACGGCCAGGCAAAAGTCTTCGTGTTGTGGGAACGAGTGCGTAATCCAGATGGCACCATTATTAATATCGACAGTTCTGGTACGAATGCATTGGGCAGCCCAGGTATTCCAGGACAGGTTGATAGCCATATCTGGGAGCGCGTGCGCGGTGTTGTTTTATTCTCGGTGATGTCAGATGGCCTGACAGCTTTGGTCAACCAAACGCAAAGCCAAAATATCCAATACAACAATACGTCTAATAATACTGACCAACTTGTTTCACAAGCGATGCGTCAATACACAGATATACCTCCCACCTTGTATGACCAGCAAGGCGATGATGTTAATATCTATGTTGCTCGCGACCTGGATTTCTCAAAGGTGTATTCTCTGCAAAATAACTAAATGCTCGGGCCTCACGGCCCGTTTTTTAGTCCCTATTATAAGGCGTCAGTAGTGAGTGACCATAGCGCAGCATATTATCAATTAGGCCCACTTAAGCAGTATTTCCTACGAGAAGATGTTTTTGAAATTCGAATAAATAAACCTGGGCAAGTGGTTTGCGATACATTTAGTGGTCGGCAGTTTTTTGATAACCCTGAAATAGATGACAAGTTTGTCAATAATTTGACTTTGGCTTTGACGAGTCATAACGGGGTCAGAAGAGAGTCTATCAATAACGTCGTTTTGCCTGATGGATCTCGCGGAATTATATGTTTGCCACCTGCCGTTATAGACGGCTCTTTTGCCATTGCATTTCGGAAAAATATTGCCTTAGAAAAGGATATGGCAACGCTGGATGTTGAAGGGATATTTGATTCTTGCGAGCAGGTAAGCGGCGGCGAACAGCAATTAGGCCAAGATGATCTTTTTTTAAAAGAGCTTCATTCTAGCGAGAAATGGAGTGAATTTCTTATGCATGCGGTTCAGAAAAAACGAACAGTCGTTGTCGCCGGTGCTACCGGTTCAGGTAAAACCGTGTTGACCCGAGCGTTGCTGAAAGCAATTAGTTCAAAAGAGCGTGTGGTTATCATGGAAGACGTCCATGAAGTGGAGGCCACACACCTCGAAGAAGCCATTTATATGCTCTACGGCGCAAAAGGCCAAGGAGGGCGTGTTCAGCCTGCTGAGTGTCTTAAGGCTTGCATGCGACTGACTCCGGAACGAATCATGATGACGGAATTACGTGATGATGCGGCATGGGACTATTTGCAAGCACTTAACACTGGTCATCCTGGGGGATTGATGTCTACCCATGCCAACTCGTCAAGAGATGCCTATAACCGTATTGGGCTGCTGATAAAGGCAACGTCGATAGGGAGGATGTTAGATATAGCCGACATTATGCGGATGCTGTATTCCACGATCGATATCGTGGTCTATATGGAAAAGCGGAAAATCAAAGAAATCTACTTTGATCCTGACTACAAACTTAAATGTGTAAACGGTCTTAATTAATGAATAAAATTGTTTGTTTTGCCCTTGCGTCTACGCTGGGCCTAAGTGCGACATGTTTCGCTGCCGAACCTTCGGTCCAAGTCGGTTTTTCTCCAGAGGGGAGTGCGCATACTCTCGTTCTTTCCGCTATAGATTCGGCACATACCTCAATCCGTATGCTGTCCTATTCTTTCACAGCACGCGATATTGTGCAGGCTCTGATAGCTGCCAAGAAACGCGGCGTGGATGTGAAGATTGTGGTTGATGAAAAGGGCAACCGTGGCCGATACAGTGTTGCGGCGATGAACCTTATTGTGAATAACCAAATTCCTATCCGGACAGACAGCGAGTTTCCCATCCAGCACGATAAAACTATCATTATTGATGATCAGTCCGTAGAAACTGGCTCCTTTAATTTCACCGACAGCGCTGAAAAGCGGAATTCAGAAAATGCATTGGTTATTTGGAATATGCCCAAATTGGCACAATCTTATACTGCACACTGGCAAGACCGTTGGGACCGTGGGCAGGACTATCGTTCCACTTATTAAATTCAGAACGAATTAAATATTTAAAGCCGCAGTTGCGGCTTTTTTTACCCATTAAGAGGAAAGTAGCCAGACTATTTTTTTCGCCAGCGTGTTCAATCGCATTGAATTCACTATTGGGATTTAGACTAAAGCGCCATAATGAAAATTTATAACTTTTGTAGTCTTTTGGCATTCCATGAACAAGCGGAACGTATTTCTCAGGATTTCTTTTTATACGTTTCATTTTAAGAATCTTTAGGGGGAGAACCAAATTTACATTTAGAGAGCAGATTTATCGAGCCTATCCTGATTATCAAAGCAGCGGATTGTCGATTTTTTCAATTAGCGTTGCTCCCTGATTGCGTACGCTTCCGACATAGTCCGATACCGGATGCCAGGCAAAATCTGACAAAGGCAACGTGCTGTGTTTCGCAAGGGCGCTGGCCCTTGCCAGTGCTGTGTCCGAGTGCAACCATTCCCTTGCTGCTTCAGGTTCAAGCACAACTGGCATTCGGTCGTGAATATCGAGCAGACCTTTGTCACTGGCCGCTGTAACAATCACAAACCCGTGTGCGGCATCGTCCCTGTCAAAAGGTGCATGCCCAATGGCCGCAAAGAAAAGCGGCTTGCCGTGCCGATGATGGACGAAATAGGGCTGTTTCACGTCTCTATTACGCTTCCACTCAAACCAGCCCTCAGCGGGAACTATAACGCGTCCCTTGGCCCATAGCGGCTTGAACATGCGGCCTGTGGCGGCGGTTTCATTGCGTGCATTAATGAGTGCAGGTTTATCCCACCATTCAGGCTTGTAACCCCAATGGATGGAGTTGAAATGGTACTGGTCGTCGTGATGACTTAAAACCAGGACGGACGTGCCTGGAGCGACGTTGTACCGGCCAATAGGGACGGGGTCAAAGAGGATATCATCAGGCGTCAGGTCCAGGGCGTCAAAGTAAACGTCTCGACTAACAGTTTGCGCGAAGCGACCACACATGGATTTCTCACACTGTTGAAAATATAATCATAGTAGCTTACACAGATAATACTGATTACAACCTTTTATCCAAACATTGGGGTGTAAAATACTAACTTAATTACGGTTCATGGTGAACCGTATTAGAGTATTGCCTAATACTAAAATCCATTTATATTGCCATAATTAACAATAATATATAAAATATATTAAATTATTATTCTTTCTAGATAGATTTTTTCCCGGATGGATACAAAACCCTTTGATACTGCGATAATCACTGTCATCGAGAGAGGATGAAAAGGTGATTAAATGTTTGAGAAATTTATTCTTTATGCGGAAAGACTTGGAAAAGTCGCTACCGTTATAAGCAATCTGGTATTGTCCATATGCATGCTGGGTATGGTGTATCTACTACTGAAACTTTTTGTTCTAGGAGGTTGATCGTGTTGTTCTGGAAGAAAATGCCCTCTTTATGGATCGGTAACCGAATAACAGAATTTAATACTCTGGGTACGGCGAAAGCGATTGCGGCTTTAAAAATCTACATTACCTTTTGCTTTTTCTGCAAGGAATCAGAGATAGGTATTAGGACGGTAGAGCTAACCTTCAGCGAATTGGCTGAAACAGCTTCACTGAGTCGGTCACTCGTTAACGAGGGACTTAAAATTCTCTATGCTAAGGACCTTATCCGAAATATATCCCCTACTGTCAGAAAGAAAATCTATACGATAGATGTACTTGAAGACATTAATGATGGTTGGTGTAAGTTGCCTTTTAAAGGTGTAGTGGATGAAGACAAGAAAATAAGTGCATTTCAGTCTATGCATAACCGATACCCTTTTGAGTTATTGGCTCTTCAAGTCTATTTATATTTACTTTACGCAAGGGACAATAACCAGGATTACACGCTGGCTAGGAAGCATACTCTTACTAAAAAACTAGATTGTAGTCTTCCTGAATTGAATAAAGCGATAACTTACCTTGTCCATATAGGCTTGCTTAACAGGATAGTAAAAAAATCCGTAGAGAAATTTCCCATTGAGCTTTTTAATGATTCTTATTATTTCTATGTGAAAATGGGCAGCGAAAATGCACTCACTTATAAAAAAACCATAACATATTCTAAAAAAACTGATAATTCTCCTTTTTGAAGTTGCCTTCTCTTGGTTTGTATTATGTTACTTAAGAATTTAACATGACAGGATACGTGTTTATAGAAAGTTTATCGAGACGCCATTATTTACTTTAAGCCATTTATTAGATCTAGCTAACGAATCTTCTAAATTTCCAGCACTGCCTAAGCTTTGTTTCTAGCTTTACAATTCTGAGTTCAATTTGCATGTTATACCCATTCAGGTTTACGGGGCAGTTTACCGAATGCTTCCTTCCCTGGCTTGAAATACTTGGCGAAAAAAATGTCATTCTATAGCGTCGATCCGTTTTGATGACCAAAATTAAATGGCATCTAGCTGGATTCGAGTATAAACACTCTTATTAATAAATCGCCAAAGTAAGAGTTCCATTAGCTCAACAATTGTTGAGTTTTATTAATTATTTTTTGGTATACCGCATTTGTCGTGTAGTTTTGAGTGTTATTGAACAGCGTTTCAAGGACGTTTGTTTTCTCGTAAAATTTGTCTACTTCTCCGAGATGCATTTTCATTTCTTCTTTTCTGTCTTCCTTTTTTTCTTCCTTTTCGATTTCCTCTTTGTATTTAATACCAATCTTTCTTTTTTCATTTGTCATCATTTTATCACGGCATTGCTTTAACATTGGAAAAGCATAGGAATCATGTAAAATGTGACCTTTGATGAACTGATAGGCCGTTCCTGGAACAAGTCCTTTGGTCTCCAATTCTCTCATGAAAGCTGCATAATCTTCGAGTTCATGTTGCTGTATCTGATATTTTTCAATAAATGAATCTATTTTTCTTTTCAGATTATTTAGTACGGCTGTATTTTCTTGTAAACTTCTCTTTTGTAGAAGAGTTTTATTCGCAGGAAGTTTCAAATAAGGCCAAAGTGTGCCGTCAGCGAATTGTGCAGGACTTAAATTGTGACGGAATAAGTGTATTGATAAAGCCGGATAAATCAAATTTGATACTTTTTCCAACGTAGTGATAACGTCGTGTTTTACGTTATCACTGAATGTAAGTCTTTTAATTAAATCTGTCAGGGATTCTAGCGAACATTGGAGACTCTCTATTGAATACGAAAAAGTATGCAAGATGTAGGGGTTTTGATTTAATGCCTTGGCGTTATCACTCCTTTCGGCGCAAAGATAATCCAGATCGCTATCCACCGCTACGATATTATTTGAGTGCAGATCAGCATACATTGCCTCTAAGGTTCTTTTACCTGATGTCTTTATTTGTGAGGCTGGAAATATTACATAGCGATTTGGGATTACATTTTCGATGATGTAGCTCCAGAATCCAACATCATTCCGTGACTCAACAGTCAGAATGCCTTTGGTCACACCCGTTGTAATTTCTGTAAGTGATTGAATATAATCATCATTTGAAAGAAAACCTTCAAAACTACTCATGATGAATACTCGTTTGTATGTCTTTCATGTCTTTAAAAGTATCTCGATAACCATTCATGACGATCCCAGGGCTATGTGTGACAATGACTAGTTGAGCATTGGGGTTCAATATTTTAATACTGTCTATTAATGACTTCTGCCAAGTAAGGTGCAGCGATATTTCTGGCTCATCCATTAAAATTAATGCCTGCTTATCCTGGCTATTTACCACTTTCAACATGATATACAAAAGTTGTCTTTCACCCGAAGACAAGTTTTTGTAAGTAAGCTTAATTCCATTTTTAGATGCCAAGACAAACTCTTCGCGTTCAAGGCGATATATTTCTTTACCACTATCTTCGTAGTACATACTCATGATTTTTTTAAAGCTAAGAATTTTCTTTTTGCTTTTACCAGAATGTAGCTTTTCCAACTCATGCTCGATGTATGTATCCAGTACATAAGCATCATTGCCTTCCATATTAGTGTAGTGAAGTCGTGAATTGGCACTGAGGTCAACGGTTGAAATTAAATCAACACTTATTTTTTTCAACACTTCATTTAAATATCCAGTTATAGTGATTCTTTGCTCACCCCGTGTAATTCTAAATCTATCCACCGATTTTCTTTCTCTTACTTCATTCAGATCTTTCTTAAGTGCTTTTAAAAAATCATTATCCTTCATGTTTGCATATTTAGTATTATATTTTTTTATATGATCCCTGTAGATTTTTGCTATGATATCATCATCAAGCATCTCGCCATAATTAACGTAGGTTATACACATACCATCTTCAAACCAAATTTTTGCGCCATTGCACAAAAGCAGCGATTGAGACTCATTCATTATAATAAGATGATAAATGATACGTAAAATAGTCGATTTTCCGGTGCCGTTATCGCCGACCAGCACGGTAATATCGTCAAGGCTCATGTCAATATCTTTATAGCCGAAGAGTTTTTCAATTTGTACTCTTCTAATCTTTAGCGTCATTTTTTTTCCCTAAATCCTAATAGACCACCGATGTTGAGGGAAAGTCAGCAATTCGAAAGCGTAACGGTTTCGCATGCGTTCCGACTTACTGTCAGTTTCTCAGCTCCTCACACACGGGTGTAGCACTGACATCTATCTTACCCCGTATTCGTTGCGGTGTGAAACCTGGCTGGAACAAGCGCTGCGCCCCCACAATCACCGGCCATGATGTATTGAACTTCTGTCAGGGGTTAATATCCGGATTCGGGTTTACAGGAAGTTTACCGAACGCCCCGCCTGACCCCGCCCCCTCAGTTTTTTTGACCGAGACGTCAATACCGGATTCGTTTGTAACCTACTGTTTTAAATCACTTCTCTCTTTGGGCGCCGCCGCTGCCCAGCGCCGAAATCGTCCTGCAGGGCGCTCGACTGGCGTGTCACTTGTTCAGAAATACTGAGCGGTAAATAAATCGGGCCAAATACGCCTCCAAACGCTATATGTTGTGTCGCGGGCTGTGAGTTTTGCTACCATATGTAGTATCGGTCGGCGCAGCGCGATCACCCGCCGTGGGGGCGTTGCCCTCGCGCTGTGCCGTCCGGTCATTCGGGTTTATTCCGGCACGGGGAATTTCACCGAACAGGAAATTTTTTTTAGCAGGGTTTTTCTGCGCGACACGTTTTTCATTCTCCGATAAGCTTTTTAGCTGTGATCTTACATAGGCTCTGTATGACCGTTTTCTGCCCGCGATGCCGTTCTTCAAAAATCTACAAGTCCGGCTTCTCCCGCGACGGCCTGCGCCAGAAATACGTCTGCCGCTGTTTTCAGACCGAGTATGTGCCACAGGTTTTCCGGCCTGAAAGCCTGCCCGCTGTAGTCGATTAGATCCAAACGCTTTATCGGCTCCGGATGAAGGTCGAGGAAATCGTCGAGCATACCGGCGCGGCGGTCGCCACCGTCAAGAAACTGACGCGTGACGTGAGCCGGATCAAGGCTTCCCCGCCCTGCCCTGGTTGCGGGAGTGAGGATTCTCAGCGTAACGGCACAGAGAAGAAAGGAAAGGTACAGCGCTACCGCTGTAAGGCCTGTGGCATGACCTACCAGGATAACTATATCTACGAAAAAGGGTACGGCCAGAGCGAGTGAATCATACAGAGTGCGGAGAGTGAAAAATTGGACCTAATCCCCCACGACAACGCCCAGAATTTGCGTAGCGTTACCGACCGGCTGGTTGCCCCACGCACCGACTACGCGATATCGCTTGCCGTGCGCCAGCTGGCGAGTGCGCAGGCCGACAAGCCCAAGTACCTGCTCGAGCCGGAGATCACCGTGCTGCTCGCCGTGGGCTTCTCCGATCTGCGTCAGCGGATGTTCTTCGATACGCTGTGGAACACCGGCGCGAGGCTTAACGAGGCGCTGGGGCTGGTGCCTGCCGACATTCGCCTGGATCTGCGCTGGCCGGAGAGGCCCAAGCTCAGGCTGAGGAACCTCAAGCAGCGCGGCAAGGCCGGACGCCCGCCCACCGACACCGTGCGAGACGTGCCTCTGATGGATGAAAGCTTTGTGCTGCGGATGCGTGACCACCTCGCCACGTTTCATAAAAACAGGACGCACCGGCTGTGGACGGTGACGGACGACACCGCCCGCCACTGGCTGCGTGACGCCGTCACGGAGTGCGAGCGTCAGGGATATACGTTCTCGGTGCCGGTGACGCCCCATACGTTTCGGCACAGCTTCGCGATGCACCTGCTCAACTGCGGCATTGCCCCGCTCACGCTGCAAGCCCTGCTCGGCCACCGCGACTACAAATCCACGCAGGTCTATCTGCGCACGCTGGCGCTTGAGGCCAATATTAACGGGCAGTACGGCGTGCGGTTCGGCATGGATCTCAACCAGGCGGCTGCACTGGTGAATAGTAATATCTCTCGATGACCCCTCTTTTAGGATATACACTGTATATACAGTGTATATCTTTCATATATACATAACCGTATATACACTGTATTGCTTTTCTCATTGTTTAGATATATGGTGTATATACAAAAACGCATATACACTGTATATATAGTGTATATATATTGTATAAATGTATGAGGAAGCGAAATCATGAAGCTCTTGTTTGGTTCTTCTAAAGGCGGAGTGGGTAAAACGACGAATGCCCTTCACTTGGCCGTGCAACAGCACTACAAAGGGCGTCGCGTCGGTATCCTTAAGGCAGACAAAAATCGTGATATCACCGGCTGGGCGCAAAGACGTTCAGAGGCAGGTGCGCCTTCTATTGCTATACACGAAGCGTATGGAAATATTGCGGGCGAGATCGAGAAACTGGCACCGCTTTATGAGGTACTAATCATTGATGCCGCCGGTCATGACAGCGCCGAATTCCGTAGCGCCCTAACGTGCGTTGACTATTTGATCAGTCCAGTATGTCCTGCTTCCTGCCTTGAAACTGATAACCTCTATGACCTCTCTGTCATCACCAATGATGCCAAGAGGTTGGCAAATCCAGGTCTGAAAGCGGGTATTTTGTTTACCCGCGTTGCCAATTCAGGATCTGAGGCAGCAGAACTGGCTAAAAGTCTCCAAGCGGATAAGTCATTTATCCAGCCTTTCAAGCAAAGAATTTCAGAACTCAAGGTATACCGTCTAAGCATCAATGCCGGTGTAGGTGTCCATGAACTCGAACGCGCATCAAGCCTTGGTAAAGCCAAAGGGCAGATTGAACTGCTGGCAAAAGAGCTTGGATTATAATAACATGTATATACAGTGTATATGCAGTGTATATATAAGCGAGTGTCAACATGAGCGTTAAAATCAGGAAATTTGATACCCCAGTCCAGGCGGCACCGGCTGAGCTACCTACCAGCGAGAAAGCGACCCACGGCAAAGTTAACCGTTTCATTGCAGCCGGTGATAACCGTCCGGCTTCTAAAAAGTCTACCCAAGCATTATTTCGATTCCCTCATGAAATAAATGCCATTGTTGACGCCGAGGTGGATGCTTTAGGCTTTAACCGAACGTCAATAGTTAAAGCGGGGATACTGGCGTTGCACAACATGACGGAAGCGGAAAAACTACGCTGGCTCCATGAAGCACATAAAATTTAAATATATACACTGTATATATAGATATGTATATACGATGTATATCTTCAATTCAAAAAGGAACCTGCGAAAGCGGGTTTTTTTATGCCCCTAGGGCATTCAAACCTTATCATGGCCGACTTAAGAAGCTCATTCAGAACAGGCTATTATGATAAAATTCCTCTCTGAGACAGGCCTAAGACTGTACTCATATGCAACAGGACTTGGCATAGGTAAATGGTCAAACTTACTGATGTTGACCGATGTCAACTTTTAAACTATTCTATACACATTGCAGGAGGTCTACTGATAGGCAAGCATCCTAATAAACATATTCGCGCAGCCATTGAAACGGCAATTTCAAATGGCTGGGTAGTTGAGAAAACGGGCGGTTCAGGCCATGCGTTTGCCACACTTCGGTGTGGTATTAGTGAGCATAGGGAACATTCTATGAGCATTAACTCAACTCCCTCAAGTCCAGAGAATCACGCGAAGCAAATCTTGCGAATGGTGAAAAAGTGCTCACCCAAAGGGAATGAACAAGCCCCTGACGCAGACCAGAACGACGAGTAACGTTAAGGGCGGTTATGCCGCCCTTCTTTAAGTAAAATTTAATGAGAGGTTTACATGGCGCTTCATAACTTCACTTTAGTATTGTCAGGAGTCAATTCTGATACCGAAGGGTTAGAAGACGCACTGTACGGTGGAAAGTGCGATGATGCCCTTATCTGTTTCTATGGTACGTCTGTTTACCTAGAATTTGACCGAGAAGCTACAACACTCAATATTGCTATTGCAACTGCCATTCGTGATATTGAAAGCGCAGGAATCAACGCTCAAGTTGAAGCAGTAGACTCAACGCTTGTAGGTTTAAGTGATATTGCAGAACTGTCGCAACTATCACGCCAAGCGATCGCACTGCTAAAAGATGGCAATCGTGGTAAGGGAGACTTCCCTAATCCTGTACAACGCATTTCAGGACAATCTCCATTGTGGAGCTGGGCAGAAGTAGCGGAATGGCTCGTTAGTTCAGGGCGAATGTCCGCAGATAATGTGTTGGTCAAAAATGCTCGTAATTTAGAACAGTGGAATCTTGCTTTGCGAATCCGAGCTTCAAAAGCAACGGAAAAAGTTGAGGAAAAGGTTAATTTTCTGGAGCATCCAGAACAAGTGTTCGCAGATTGTTAAACCCGCCCTTGGCGGGTTTTTTTATAATTATCTAGAGAGAGTAGTCCCCATTGTCCTTCTGTTTCTCAGCTCCGTGGTCATCTGCTTTCGACTTCTCTTGAGACTTTTCGGCACTTTTCTCGTACTCTGCATAGGTTTCTGCGTGCGCATATTGATGGTCTTCATACTCGTTGTGATGCGCCTGCTGCACGTAATCGGCATACGGATTGTCGCCACGGATCACAGTCGTGTTATCAAATTCAGCGCGTAGTGCCTTATTTGCTTGGTCACTACCAACATCAGGCTCTTTATTCTGCTTGTCGTTTTTCATGCCTGGCTCCTCAAAACTAGTTGAATTTTGGTAATGATTTTGTCTGCTCTTTTCTGTGTCCGTCGGCTCATATTCCCTGCCTCGCGGGATATAGCGCTCTTCCAAACCGTGAAAGCGCTCGATCTCTGTGGCTTTAGTTTTCGGGCTTTCCCTGGCAATGCTGCTGCCTAATGCTTTTCTATCATCAGTGAAAATTTCTACGTCATGGCGGGCGCGGGAAATGCCTACATAAAAAACGTCCTTAGACGTGGTCAAAGACCGCGTGTCCAGGTTGAAAAGTACCTTGTCACAGGTCAAGCCCTGCGATTTATGAACAGTAGTGGCATACGCATAGGACAGGTAGGAAGCATCCTTGTTGTCCATTTTTATTTCCCTTCCCTGTGCGTTTTTAAGTGTCAGATTGCCACCTTCCACGCTCGAAACAGTGAAACGGTCACCGTTTGCCACATCTAAGGTTTTATTGTTTCGGGTCACCATCACTTTATCCCCGACGGCCAGCTCCGTTTTCTTCGCTTCATATACAGATAATCCCGCGTGTGTGCGGGGGCTAAAGGCAATTTGCTCACCGTCTGCCCCCGCAACCGTAAGCTTATTGCCTGGGCCAGTATCTAAAATGATGTAAGCGTTGCCGCGCTGTAGCCCGTTTTTATAGTCTTTTTCAGGAATGATAATTTGCCCTGCCTGAAAATGCTTGCTATCAAGCCGCTCTACTTTCGTGCTATCAACCCTTTCAAAAAGTGTAAACATTTCGCCTTGGCCTTTGAGGCCCAGCTGGTCGCGGATTGAGTTATTCAAGATTGTTCGTGATTCATTGGTGCCGGAAATGATAAGAGTGTTATCGCGGTCTTTCTCTGGCAAAGCCATAAAACGGTTAGCGACTGCGTCCAAACGCGTACCCTGATCTTTGACTTCATGCACGGTGGATAAATTTCTCAGTGCGTCCCTAGTGTTACCTTCTGCCGCATATTTTACGGCTTCGAGTAGCACCTCGTTTCTTTGCCGCTGAATATCCTTCATGTAGCTGGTTTGCATACCAGCTTGGATCATTTGCTCAAAGGGTTTACCAGCTTCTACCGCTTTTGTCTGACTGGTATCACCTAAAAATACTGCTCTCGCTCCGGACTTCTCGATCACGTCCATAAGTTGCTTCATCTGCCTGGCGGGTATAACACCGGCTTCATCGATCACAAGGACCGATTTATCATCAAGCTTTTTGTCCTTAGCTTTCAGGAACGCGGCAACTGTCTGCGCTGGCATCCCTTCTTCTTCAAGTGATTTCTTTTGCGTACCGTAGGGCGCGAGTGCTTTAACGTTCATGCCGTGACTTTCGAGCACTTCTTTTGCCGACATTGTCATGTAACTTTTACCCGTACCAGCGAACCCGTGCGCCGCGACAAAGCGGTCTTTGGTTGTGACGATATCAGTTACAGACCGCATCTGTTCTTCTTTGAGCGTTTTGCCTTGCAGCTGCTGATGGATTTGCTCGACTGTTGCGATAGGCGTTTGAGTATTGCGGCCTCTAGCCTCTATTTCCAAGATTGCACGTTCCAGACGAATCCCCTCAACGGTAGTCACCCGATGGCTGGTTTTTTCGAGGCGACCACTCTTAATTCCGTCGCTAACCTTTTGTTTTGCACGATCTGCGGCGAGGCCGTTTTCTTTTAGAACTTGCCCCCACTCTTTCCGTGTGAGTTGGTCAGAAGTTACTGGTTTCCCGTCTTTCTGCAGGGCGCTTTTATAGCGTGCTTCACCTTCTATAATTGCCCCACTTTTGACGGCTCGGTTGTAGGCGCTGAGCACGTCTTCCCGTGTTGCATGTCCCAAAACTTGCTTGTTGGCGATCGCCAGCAGCTTTTTTTGTTCAAAGGAGGCATCGCGTTCGGATAGGGATTTCACAGCAAAACGGATTGCCTTGTCTGCTTTCACTTCTGGGCTGGTAAAATCGGGGACTCTGTTTCGGGAAATATCCGCCCCATCATGTTTCTCGTTGCCGTGACCTTTCCAGCTGCGGTCGTCAAAATCAATACCCAGATCCCGCGCTTTCTCCTTCCAGCCTTTATGAATTTCTTCTCGAGACACATCCTCTTTTTTATTCCGGCTGTTCATGGCTATCTGGCTTTTCGTCTTGGAATCGGCCGTCTCTCGGGTTAGGCCTTGTTTCGCTAATTCTGCCTCAATCTGCGCCGAACGTGAGGAAAAGGCTTTAACCTGTTCTTCGGAGAAATGTGCTAAGTCAAAGGTATTTGATTTATGGTTATAGCGGATCTCGTAGCCCGCCTTGGTTAGCTCAAGTGCTAGCGTCTCTTTATAAATATCGCCAAGATGCATTTTATTAAGCATCATTTGGTCGTTTTTGAGCGCCCGCCATTCCCCATCGGCTCTTTTGGTCATGTTCATGACGAGTGCGTGAGAATGAAGGTCGGGATCGAGAGCGCGGGATGTTTCATGTCGAAAAGTGGCAACAACAAGATTGCCAGTGTTCTCGGTGCGCGTGACCTGTTTTTTAGTCTCACGCGCTTGTGCGTATTTTTCAGCTTCGCGAATAGCCGCCGCTACCGCTTTATCATGGGCCTCAATGATGCTCTTATCGCCGTGTATGAGCGCCTGCATAGACACCCCCTTCGGGGCTGAAAAGGTCAGGTCGTAAGCCATACGCTCTTTCGAGGCGTCAGTCGAATATCGTTTAAGCTTAGTGAAAGGGTCGAGTTCGCCAATTAACAATTCGCGAAAGCGTTCAGACTGAACCTCACCTTCAAGGCCGAGGGCTTCGGCTCCTGTGCCTTGCCAACTGGTAAAGTTGCTGTCTTTTGAGTAATAGTCGTCTTTAGCATCTGAGTAGTACCCCACAACCTGTGAGACATCCTGACGCGAAATAGTCGTCATTTCGATCATATCAATCCCTCAAAACCAGTCCAGGAACAGGGGTTTTTCGGACATATTCAACGAAATCTGTTTTAAACTTAGCAACCGGCAGCTTGCCAGGGAAAGCCAAATAACCGCTCAGATCTGGCAGGTCTGCAATTTCTGTGGTCGTCACAGCTCTTGCGGTGATGACGGTATTGTTGTGTTTACCCGCCTTGCCTGGTTCTTCGTTTTTACGACGCACGTAGCCCTCAATCTCTCCCAAACTTTTAGACTGATGTTCAAGCGTAGTCTGGCCGAGCTGACCACCGGCCATCACCACACTGGTACGCATTGTTGACAGAATGGTTTCTGCAACCTGTTGGCCGTAAACGTGGATGATCTGCGAAATAGACTGGTATCCAGCAAAGACACACAGCCCGCTTTTTCGACCTTTAGTCAGCCCATCGCTGAGTGTCGGTAATTTATCTAATGACTCTAATTCATCGATAGTCACGATGATTCTGCCCTCCGATTCCTTTCGGTGGCCCATGCCGAGTACGATAGAAAAAATACAATCAAGCCAGCACGAAATTAGCGGTCGTAATGCATCTTTCATTTCTTCTTGCCATGTAATAAATAAAGTACCTGGCTTGCCGTCATTCAACCATTCACGCAGTGAGAAATCCCCATCTGGCATATCAAAATGCGCAGGCAATTTATCACTCAGTACGAAACGAGCACTGGCAGTTGCACGGTCATTACCGGTAAACAAACCTGCTGCATCGGTTCCAGCGACATATTCTTTGAGCACTTCTTCTTCCACTTCATTTGTATAGTGGAAAACTTCTCGCATAGTAGGTTTTATGTTTGAACGGAATAGTTTACTTGAAACCACTCTAAAAATAAGCCTGCCATATCCTAACCACTCCTCCGAACCTGAATCATCACTTTTCTGAATAATGGATTTTGAGAAGCGCATGAAGTCATACTCTTGCTTTATTTCATTGAAGAAACTCCATCCTTCTGTACGTGCGTCATAGGGATTTAAAATCTTATCACCTGGGCGGTAGAAATTAGATAAAAAACCACCATTGGGATCAAGAATAATTCTCTTGTCATTACGACCTAGGCTTGAATGGATTATTTCATTAAGAACAGTTGTCTTACCTGCACCGGTTGTACCACCAATAGAAAAATGAAGATTTTCTAATTTAATTGGTACAGGAATAGAGGCAATAGTCAGTTGCTTAGTATTCCTCTCGCGTGTTTTCTCGCTCAATTCTGATGCTCTAACTAATTTCGTTCCGCGTAAAACGCGCTTAAACCTTTCACCACGATAGACACGATTCTTATCATAAATAATGACTGCGGCAAATATCCCTATGCCGACTACGGCGGCGAAAATCAATGATGACCACAAAGGCCAAAGGCTGAAAGTATGTTTTATCAGGTAAGGTAACAGATATTTACCGTTAGTCTGATCGATGCCGTAAGTAAATTTAGCAACAATAAACCATACGAAAGGAATAGGTCCTAAGAAGCAACCAAGAAAGGCTAGACTTTTTTCTTTTTCGTCCATTTATTTCTCCTTAGCTTCAAAAACTTTATAACCAATACGCTGAGTTTCAAGCATGGCCGTTTTCATCTTTTCGGGTGTAGCCATCGACCGGAGCAGCAAAAGTGTCTCGACGGCCATAGCTTCATGTAGTCGCATTTGACCAGGTGGGGGGAACGTGGCGCTCTTGAAAATCACTGCAAGTTCAGCTAACTGTTCACTTATCTCAGCTGTATTTTGCGAACCTAAATCCTTCTCTTTGGCATCAAGTTGCCAGGACAATTCAGTCAGCTTTTGTTCTATCTTAGCCAAGTGTCTAGTTGGGCTTTCCTCGGAGCCGAAAACCTTTCTTTTAACATAGCCGGAGACATTCCCGTCACTCAGCTGATGGAGTAACGCCTTTTCCTCATCCGTACACTTGAACCCAACAAACGGCATATCCGCTCCCTAATTTAACGAAAAAATTTCAGCTTTGACGCATATCCTACCCCGCGGAGATAGGTTTAACCACAAGTTAAACCAAAATAATTATTTATTGTTATATATATCATATGCATAATAATATTCAGTTTAACTTATGGTTAAACTGAATTTTTATTATTTTTATATTTATCCTATATAAATCATTATCTTAGTGGCGATTTTCGCCACTGCGTTAGGTGTATAGCAGGTTAAGGGATGAAAAACACTCAGTTTGGTGGGCCAATCACCGCAGGTTAAGGACAGATCTCGAAGAAAAGCGTTCAAAATTCCATCATTCATGCTTGCATGAATGATTTTTGAAGCCAATAGGACATAGATAGGACACAGTTAAGACAATCAATAGATTAAGTTAAGACAAATTTAAGACATTTTTGAGACTTAAATAGGACAATTTCATTTACCTATTGGTTGACATAGGACAATTATAGGACTAAATTAAGACTCAGTTAGGACAAAACAGGATATTCACCATGAAAGAAAGAAATCTTGGTCCTAGAACGGTGATGGCAGTAGTGAAAACGTCTTTTGCTGAAATTGAACGATGGCAAGAAAACGGGATCGGTCGTGAAGAAATAGTGGAAATTTTGATAGAGCGCTATGGGATACAAATCACCCTAAGCAGCTTTGACAAATCGCTATACCGTTTCAGGAAAAGTTTAGAAAACGGAAATGTATTGCACAGTACACCTGGTAATCAAAATAGGAAAATATTGGACAATACATCAGCTCAGCTAGAGGGAAGTGTATTGCACAATACACAAAACCAAGAGGCAGAGCAGAAGGAGGGTGAGCGCGATAGTGTATTGCACAAAACACATGATGAAGAAAACAAAAGTACCAATGCAGACGGCACGCCAAAAGAACAAATGGATGCCGACTGGTTACAGAAAACGATGAATGATATTGATGTGCGCAAATATAAGAAGCGCCGTTAACAAAGGAGATATATATGAAAATTGCAGTAATTAGCTTTATGGGTGGTGTAGGAAAAACGTTACTTTCTTCTTATGTACTTGCTCCTCGCATGAGCGACACCCCTTTTTATTCGGTGGAATCCATTAACCGTTCAGCGGTTGATTTAGGTCTGACGAATGTCGTGACTTTTGCAGGTCGCCAATTCTCAGAGTTATTAGAAGAAATCGTATTCGAAGATAATGCTATTGTCGATGTGGGTGTGTCCAACGTTGAAGCCTTTTTTGCGGCAATGGGTAAATACGATCAAGGTGCTAACGAATTTGACCGTTATATTATCCCTGTTTGTCCAGAAGTGAGAACGCAAGAAGAAGCGATTAAAACGGCGCTCACCTTGGTGAAAGCCGGAGTTGATAAAAAGAAAATTTTCTTTGTACCAAATCGCTATAACACTGCGGAATCGTTTGAATCTCAATACTCGGTGCTAGAATCATTTTCCATCCAAGAGAAAATTGGTCACTTCAAAAAAGATTATGCCATTAATGACAGCGCGGTTTATGAATACCTCGCCGACGAAAGAATATCGTTTAGCGAGTTATTAAAAGAAAGCGAAAATGCCGAGGCATTTAAAGCAGCGGCTAAAGTCGAAACTGATAAAGAGAAACGTCGTGAGCTGGCACACAAATATACCAATATGAAATTGGCTGTTTTGGTCCAAAAGAATTTGGATAACGCTTATAAAGCTTTGATCGGGGCATAATATGAAAAGCCAGTCTGATGTATTTAAAGTAATGGTTGACTGGTTCCTGGGTGACGCGAAGGAGATCAACGATACACAGAAAGAAATGACTGACCATCTTTCTGGCGTCGGTGAGCAGCTGAACATAAATACCCAACAGCTGAGTGAGACGGCAGAATCACTCAGCGTGAAATTAGTTGAGGCTCAACGGGCTTATATTGCATCTCAAAAAGACGATATAAAGTTACGCGAAGAGTTTCTCATTAAGTTCCAAAAAGCACAGCGCTTGGCCGCTGATGCACAGAACCGTCAACTGCTAATCATGTCAGCTGGTAGCTCACTCGTAGGCGCAGCCATTGGAGCTGTAATCACGATTATGTACCTCAAATAATTCCCCCCCTGGCCGGATGATTCCGGCCATTTTTATATCCGCATATAGCGTCAGCGATGGCAGCCCAAAGGGGCGAGACGCGTAGCGGCTCGATGTGCAGCACAACGTAGCGACCCCGCTAGGGGTGACGCCCTTGGTGCCTGCGTAACAGTCACGGTGAATAATATGGACCAAAAATCACATATCAAAGAGCAGGCTCGCGTTCGTCAAGCCCGACGCCGCGCCAGACTTAAAACCGAAGGCGTGACAGTCACGGTAACGTTAACTCACGAAGAAGCCTCTATGCTGGAAGAACTCAAGCAGGTTCGCCGAATGGGTCGCGAACCGTATTCGCCTAATGAATTTTTTCAGCTGTTGCTGATCCGAAACTGGCAAAGCTGGCAAGCCGATAAAGTGCAGCTTGGGGTATGCAAGAAATGCGGAAAAGAAAAAATGCACGGTGGATGTGGCGGTGAATTTCAGGAGCAATCTCTCGATTGCTGGCTCCGTGTCGGGGCTAACCAGCTGAATCTGTAGGGACTGAGCGGAGCAAAACTAGGAGACACAAGCAGGGTAGCTTATACGAATCGAAGTATGATGCTCCGCTCCGCACTACTTTAACAGCTGGGTATACGCGGTTGCGAGGAAAACATCGGGAACAAATTCGATGTGACTTGACAGAAAAGAGCCCATTGAGGAAACACCAACTATAGGGCGGTAGTGGGGAACAAAAACGCCAGGTAGAACCTGGCGTTTTCATTTTCTTTCTCACTTGGTCAAACGGGTGATCACGGTTTCCGATTGATAAACCTTTTCACATCTTTGATTAACAAATACAGGCTCACTGCGCCCAGCAAAAAACACAGCGACGCGTTTGCATAATTATTATTGAGTAGCGAGATGTGCTTGAGTAATTCAGGGTTCACGGTCGCGAGCCAATTGACGCAGCAATAGATCCAAAACACGGCGCTGATGAACAATCCCACGATTACCATTAGTTTTTCTGCGTTGCTTTTTTCTTTCTTTTGTTCGTGGAAAACATCTTAAAACCCTCTACTTTCTCAGTCTGACAAACGGTATGACACTCTGTAGACCTATGCCTCATTTTGCATAAAATCAGTAGCAATGCACAGCTTTCCGGAGCAACTCTGTACTGCAACAGCGACAGAACCCCGCCTGGCTCAGCCAGGCGGGGTTCTATTTTTGAACAAGTGTGCCGGCGATAAAACAGGGAATCTGTCTATCTACCATTTCCACCACATAACACATCACCTGCTCGGGACTCAGCAACGGAAGCCCGTATCGCTGGCGGTCGTTATTAATTTGTTCTTGCCACTCTTCTAGAGTGCCGCGCATTTTTTCGATATCTGGTAAGCGTATCGACATTAAAAGCCCTCCGAAAAAGGGGCTGGTCGCGCCAGCCCCTTTTATTTTATTTGGTCAGTTGCAGCAGCTCTTTAACCTTGGCAGCCAGCTCGTAGGTAGACGAAAATTCTCCTTCCAGTTTTTTATTCGGGATCTGGTTTAAAGCGACAAGGCATTGCTGTAGCAGGTAATCTTTGTTGCCATTCATTTCGGTTTTTAGCTGGGACGGGGTAGTTGCTTTGCTCATGTGAATTTCCTCTACTGAATGCCGATACCGGCAATTTTCTCGGTGGCCGTATTGCCTGCCGATGTAAGTATTATCGGTTATTTCGCACAAAAAATCAACCATAGTAAACAATCTGTTTCAGTTGTTTTTTTGTTATTCACGTGAGTAGTTGGCAAGTTCACACTGTAAGTCAGTCAAAAAATCTTTTTCAAAATCCCATGCACGCCAAATCAATTGCTGCGTGTCGGCGTGGCGGATCTCAATGCGATAATCATCGTATTTTGAAACAGCTGATACCGTGACTGTCACGGATGAATTAACGGGATTTTGGTCTAAAACGTTCTGAATAGCCTGTTTCATTGCTGCCTCCTAAACTCGCCGTAACCGGCAATATGCCCCCCCGTGAATGGAGGGGGCGTCAATGTCTAGCCAAATACATAGCCGTTGCTAAAAGTTAGCCCGTTTAAAAATTGATCGCGGGCATAAGCTTCATAATCAAAATAGTCAACGACAAACGCGGGAAAATCCGCAAATGCACAATCTTGATCCAGTTGCTCCCGTATATAGCTTTCCTCGTTCTCTGCCTCTCCCAAATACACGGACTCAAAGGCTTCATAGTCAGTATTTTTGTAATACCGCACATACTCACTATAAGCCTCATATTGACCGTCCTGAATTGCCGAGCGTAGACCATCAATAAACGTCCAATCAATATGCGATTCTGATACGGTACCCGATGGGAATCCCTCCCAATCTTGAAACATCAGCTCAGGATCGGCTTCATCTGCGTGAAGGGTTGAACAATGGGCGTAAAACTCGGCCTTATCGTCATAGTCCAGTACGTCGATCCACGCGCCATAAATGCTGCCGCAGTTGTACTTGTGGTAGGTGCCTACATAGATTGAAGGACGGGTATAAGATGTCATAAAAACTCCTAAATTCTCGCCGAAACCGGCAATTTTCTTCGGCGGCGATATTGCCAGCCGATAAAAGTATTATCCCCGTTTTCTCTTTAAAAGTCAACCCAGTAAACAGTTTGTTTTATGTGTTTATGCCCCTTGGGGCATGGAAGGCGACCGCGCCAAACGGTCATATTCTCCTGCCCGTCAATCGCCGGAACTGCCGAGCATCACGCAGCCCCGCGCCGGATCCTCGCCCTGCTAAGCCTAGCTGACTCACTCCGCGCACCGCGTTTCAAAAGCCCTCCCTGGGACGCAGTGGGCAAAGTGCGACCGCAGGTCGGGCTTTGCCGTACTGCGCGTTAGCGGCCCGCAGGGGCGCTTACGGGGCGGCATCTTCGAAACTCCAATAACCTGACAAGCTGCACAATCCATGCAAAACACAAAAGCCATCACCGGCAGGGGCTGGGCCAAGCGAAGCGCGGAGTGCAACGCACGGAGGCGTTAGTGGCACTCGCCCGCAGGGGCGAGACGCGTAGCGGCTCGATGCGCAGCACGACAGAACGGCCCCGAAGGGGCAACGTCCAAGGTAACAGGATTTTTTTGAGAGAAAACGCAACGCCATCATGATGACGATAGTCGAGGGAGTGAAATCTTTATGCGCAATAGTTAAATCTTTTCCAAGGATTTTATAGTCATAAGTTATTAGTTTCTTGGCTTATCATCAATAGATCAATAACTAACTCTAAGATAGAGTTACCTAGTTTTTTCCAGAAGGAAGAGAGTGTCATAAATAATAAAAGAGACGATGGTCTAACACAGCGGCATTTTGGGGTCATTGAGATGCTGGTTTAATAGGGGTCAGTTTGGATATCGGAAATTATTGTACGGAAAGACTGTTTTTTGAGCAGTCTATGTTATCGCTATAGGGTGTACTCTCATGCTATACGGTTTTTTCAACATGGTCGTTGCTAAAGCGCCACAGGCCGGGATTAACCCGGCACTGAAAAGTACGTTAAGAACGCACGCCTAATACTGCTATTTTGCTATCGAGGTGTAGGAGGACGTATTCGCCAATGTCGAAGACGATTCCTTCTGCCCCGAGTAGTTCTATGGTCAATTTTTCCATTGCCATTCTCCTGTCGGTGGTGGCTACATCGCCATCGGGACGCAAGCTGCATCTGCCTCTTACTCTTTATTTATCATGCTACCTCGGAAAACCATGCCAAAAGAACAGCGTATCAAAGCTAAAGCGTCGGGCCATGATAGCAGGTCTGCTGCTTTTCCAGTTTCAGCTGGTGTTCGTGCTGTTTTACTAGCGCATTAACCGGCTGAGATTGTCGCTCAAGCTCTCGACCTGACCGCGCAAGCTGTTCACCTGACTGCTCAAGTGCTGACACGCCCTGTCGCTGCGGTTCAGTGCCTGTGAGGTAGTCTCGAACATGTGCTTCAAACTGCTGTAGCTTTCCTGACACGCCTGATGCTGTTGCTCGTAGCTGGCCTGTAAGCTTTCTAAGGCGCTCAGAAGCTGTTTTTCCAATTCGGTGTTTTCTCTGTCCTGTGGGTCAAAATCGTTCAGGGGCGTTTCTGTGCGTTCTGGCTGGGTTATTTCGCGGTGTACTTCACCACCGTGTTGCCTGCCGTTGAGGTGGGGGTCAGTTTGGATATCGGAAATTATTGTACGGAAAGACTGTTTTTTGAGCAGTCTATGTTATCGCTATAGGGTGTACTCTCATGCTATACGGTTTTTTCAGGGCGTTTTGCCCTAATTGGATAACCTAAATACGATACTGTAAAAGCGATAACTTAAATGCGAACATTCGTAACAGTGATGGTTTTCATTCGTTATCCAAACTGCCCCCTAATACATAATCTCCATAAAAGGCAACAGAGCAAAATACGAACTTTATAAACAACATTGAAGATTCCTCCTCATACAAATTTCGGGCAGATCTAGTTCATGAGCGACTTAAAGAACTCTGATTCCTTTAAGATCACCGTGTCAGGAAAGTTGGGGAATTCAGCATTCAAAAACTCGGCTGCATTTGCCCCTTTAACCAGTGTTTCAGCCTGGATAAAAGATTTCTTCGTCCCGTCTACTTTTTTGCTATACGACCGTCTATAGATCGCCGTAAAACAACCTGCATGATTTACGCGTACTGTGGTATCCCAGCGATGATTACCTTGCTTGCGAGTATGGTGAAAGACTTTTTCACCATAGTTCGTTAAGTCGTCTTCCAAAATATTGATCATTTCCAGTCCCATGACATTCTCGCCCAAAATACCAGCGGGGAAATGGTCCCTGATGGCAGGCGTTGTTGATGGGCTTAATTTACCAGAAATCATATCGAACCTCACTGTCTACGGTAGTTGTGAGTAGGGCGGCGGGCCATATGCTCGCCGCCCTACTATTTAGTCTAGGGCGCGGAAAATTCGTGCCTGGCTATCGCTGTCCAAGGTAAACACATAGTCGCGGAGCTTGTGATAGCGTGCGGCCATAATATTATTTAGAGACGAGAGACTTTCCTCGAACGCAACAATGCAGAAGTGGCTAAACGCCGAGAGCGAAATAATGATACCGGCTTCCTTTGCGCTGACTTCACCTTCAAAATAGTTAGGGAGGCGTAAATAAAGAGGGGCAGGAGTTTCCATATAGAATGCGCCATTAGACACGCTCACGTACCGCCACTCGCCCTCAGAATACCGCCCAGCATAATTCAGGATGTAGTTCTCAACGTAGCTGCCAGCGGCCATAAAAGCCTCTGCAAAGACCGTAGTGTAAAATCTAGTACGAGCGTTATCAGTGATATAGCGGATTGACATGTTTTCTGATTGCATGATTATTCCTCAATGGGTGCCGATACCGGCAATAGGTTTCCGAAATTATTCGGATTTTGTCTGGCAACAGTTGCTGTCCAGAGATTTAATGATCGCTGATTAATCGCAGCAAGTCAACACCAAAAAACAAAATGTTTACTTATGTTTACTCTCATTTAGCCTTATTTATGGCTCTCTTAATTTCATGGGCTTATCGATTTCTCATTACTTCAACTAGGTGCTATTTCGCGTTATTATCAGTGTATTGCACAAAACACTTTAGGTACGACAATGAGCGATAATACACTACGGCGACTGCCCACTCATGAGGCATATAACGAACTCCTACGGGCGTATGATTTTTTTAATGCCAAACTTTTTGCCGGTGAACTTCCAAGCTGCCTAATAACGTTACAACGCGAAAAGCGTACGCTTGGTTATCACTCACCTAAACGTTTTGTTGATCGCGACAGTGGCACTCAGATTGATGAAATCGCCATGAATCCGTCTTATTTCAGTATCAGGACCATCAAAGATTCACTCTCCACGTTGGTGCATGAAATGGTCCATCTTCAACAGACCTACTTTGGCAAACCTGGTCGTAGGGGATACCACAACTTAGAGTGGGCGAACTTGATGGAGAAAATAGGACTTATGCCTTCTGATACTGGAGAACCTGGGGGGGCGCGTCGGGGTCAACATATGTCCCATTACATTGTCGTCGGTGGCCCTTTCGACAATGCATGTGACGAGTTGACGGATTTGGAATTTACGCTTTCCTGGATGGACCGTTTCCCTCCTTACCAACCTAAAGCGAAGAAACCAATCTCTCCTGACGGTAAAGGTTTTATCGATGACGAATCGCCGTATGACGTAGAAGACCTTGAGGATGGAGAACCGGAACTTGATGACGAGATCGCGGACGCTCTTAAATTTGTAACCCCCCCGCCAAAAGAACCAGTAAACAAGTCCAACCGATGCAAATACCGTTGCCCTGTGTGCAAAACTAATGTGTGGGGGAAGCCTGAGATAGTCGTATTTTGCGGAGGGGCTGATTGCAAGAAAGCTGAATTCACCCTGGTTGAAAAGTGATGATGAACGTACCTGATGAAACTTTTTCAAAAAGTACGTTTACCTCAATTGTGGAACGATCCACTATTTTTTATTGACGCTGTACTTGGCTGCTTCTTCTAATACTGTTTGTGCCATAGCCTCTGGAATCCAGACATTCACCAGGCGTAGTATCTCGCCGTTTTCGCCTTGCATAGACGTCGATTCATAGATTGCCCAAATGCGGCGTATCGTATTTGAAACGGCCTGTTTGGTGATCTTCAATCTCTCCGCAACTGCACTACGTTCTTCGCCTTCAACCAGAACAGCATGGCCGATGTTGGTCGTGTTATTGCTAAGGGACTGCATCGCTGGCAAAAGGCGATCCCAATCTTCTTGTGTCAGCCGGCGCGTTTCGTTCATTAAAAATACCTGCTTAGATGAAAAGACTAATCACCATATTTTACTTGAAATGGACTTAAAGTCAACCTAGTACACAGATTGTTTTATCAGATTTAGTGATTAGCTGAAGGGTAAGGCCCGATGCGGCAGCAGAGCGGGCCTTATATGGGTCAGCGAAGGAGCCGAAACCATAAGCTGACTATAGCAAACTCTTTATAGCCCTAAAACTTGCTTTTAGGGCTATAAAGAGTTGACCGAGCCGCAACGCGGCGCTGGTAAGTTAGATTTGCACATATCCACAGGGTTATTTTTAAATACTTTTTTAGCTTTTTAAGACCTTTTAAAACCTTTTAGCACCTTTCAATTTATTGATAAACATGAAGAAAAATGTGTTTTCTCTGGGAATTACCCCACCTTACTATGGAAATCATCCCACCTTACTATGGGAATTACCCCACCTTACTATGGGAATTACCCCACCTTACTATGGGAATCACCCCACCTTAAAAAATTAAAATAATTTGTTTACTCGAGTTTACTTTCTGGTAGTGTGGGGACTAATAATTTCCCCATAGGGTACTAACTAATGGATAAGTTTAAGAATAAAAAGATCAATATTAAGCAGGCAAATGAGCTTACCGAAGCTGCTTATCATCTCTCTTTAAAAGCGAAACGTATCCTTTGGTTATGCCTCATGCAGACCTACTTTACAAACGCTCCGGATGACCAGGCCGATGATGAAGGTCCATTAGGGGAGTCAGTTTTCAAGGTCGCTGTAGCAGATTACATGAATATTTTTGCAGTTAGCAGAAATCAGGCAATTAAAGATGCTAAAGAAGGCGTGTTTGAACTTAGCCGTTCTTCGGTGATCTTCTATCCGAAAGAAGGGCGTTATGATTGTGTTGCGCGTCCGTGGCTTACCGAAGCTGGGAGCCGCTCAGCCAGAGGGATCTGGGAAATAGAATTTAATTATAAATTGCTACCCTACATTTACGGGCTTACTAGTCAGTTCACCACATACTCTCTTAAAGATTGCGGTAGTTTGCGTAATCCACGAACTATCAGACTGTATGAAAGTTTAGCGCAATTCAAATCATCTGGAATATGGGTAACAACCCACGAATGGCTCAATGATAGATTCCTTCTTCCAGACTCACAGAAAAAAAATGTAGCTGAATTGAAACGTTCTTTTCTTGATCCTGCGATCAAACAAATCAATGAGAAAACCCCACTTAGGGCGAATTATAAAATTGAAGAGTCTGGCAAATTTGTGTTTAACATCCTTGACCAGAAAAACCCTGTTTAATCCAAGATCTCAATCTAACCATCAGTCAAAAGGCCGCTAGTGCGGCCAGATGGTAGGTTCGGCTCTGGTAGAGTCGAACACAAGTTTCCTATCTCCCCATCTCCTAACTCACACCAAAAGTGGGGCATTTTCCAAGGCAAAATTACCCTATCACCTTTACACATCTAATCATTTCCTACATTTAGCTAACTTATGTCTTTAATAAGATGGGACGATTCCCACGGTATGCCGATGACCGCACAAGGTGGGGTGATTCCCACAGTGCGCCGATGGCCGCACAAGGTGGGGTGATTCCCACTGTTCGCCGGTGGCCGCACAGGGTGGGGCGATTCCCACAGTGCGCCGGTGGCCGCACAGGGTGGGGCGATTCCCACGGTATGACGATGGCCGCACAAGGTGGGGTGATTCCCACAGTGCGCCGGTGGCCGCACAAGGTGGGGTGATTCCCACAGTGCGCCGGTGGCCGCACAGGGTGGGGTTACTCCCACAGTGCGCCGGTGGCCGCACAAGGTGGGGTGATTCCCACAGTGTGCCGGTGGCCGCACAGGGTGGGGTGATTCCCACAGTGCGCCGGTGGCCGCACAGGGTGGGGTGATTCCCACAGTGCGCCGGTGGCCGCACAGGGTGGGGTGATTCC
>Ga0209611_10001561_pt1 | contig 39408 bp, 28 predicted proteins | sample S1TSphgellanicum_3_FD_187693 | JGI IMG/M metagenome (GOLD analysis project Ga0209611, IMG submission 187693) | Host-associated microbial communities from peat moss isolated from Minnesota, USA - S1T2_Fc - Sphagnum magellanicum MG (SPAdes) (version 2) | ecosystem: Host-associated > Plants > Peat...
TCTCATGGCCGCGTCCCTTGCAGCAGCATCTTGCTCGCCAACAATTCCATTCCGAGATGGAGTCTCATGATGATCCTCCTGCGCCGCCTGTGCATGATGATCACTACTACCGTCCGTTCCCATGCCTGACGACAGAAAGAAAATCACCAGGTTGCTTGTAAGCGTGCACAATTGTGCGCTCACTCGTGCTCACCAGAAACTAGAGCTTCTCTTCTTGTCCGTCTGCTAAAGCAAAGACTCGTTGCTGGGTCTAATATTCTTCCAGTCCTGATTGTAAAAATGGTCTCTCTTGTGCCTCGTTGCTGCCTTGCATATTTATTCTCCCCCTCACCATTGTCAATTTCTCTTTTCTCTCTCCCTGAACCCAGCAATCAGCTGTTCCTGACGCCATCTCTCTTTCGTCCTTTCTTCAAAAGCTTCTTGATCCGAATCACAAGCACAGTACGAAGGACGTCCTATAGCGGCCATGGCTGCATGGAAAAATCAGATTCTCAGCCGTGCAGAAGCCAGACAATCCTTCATTACATCTGTTGGGTACAAGGAGCCATGGGACTCCTTGAAAAAAGGATTCGGAGTCCTCTTTTAGTCCTTTCCACTTTTTCATATGACTTTTTTTTTAAATGAATTTTTTAAAAAACTTGTTATTAAAAATACATATACTTATCTGAGTAAATCACATGTTTTTTTTTGTGTTAATCATTGTTCAATAAATATGAATTTTTTTAAATATATAAATTTTGTCAAATTTTATGTTTCGTTTTGAACTTGTATCATAATTTTGAATCAAAATACTAAAACATGTTAATTATTTTAAGTTTTTATAAAATAATAAATTAATTTTTTTAAATATATGTCATGCACATTACATCTCATTTACATGTGATAGAAAACTTTTGAAAATTTGAAACATATTTGAAATTTTCTACAAAAAAATATTTTATAATTTTTAAATTGTGAGTGCTTTTTGAATATGAGTAGTAGATTATTATCATCAAAATTATTTTATTAAAATCAAAACTTAAAATTAAAAATAATAATTTTTTAAATTTGAATTCTTCAATATTCATTTTAATCATTTAGCATAATTTGAAATGATTAACATAATTTTAAAATGTCAAAACAAAAATGTAACAAAATTATAGTTTTCATCACAATCCAACATGATTTTTGACTCCTATGAATGTATTTTTAACCCATTAATGCCCACACACACAAATTAATTAAAACAATGATTTAAAATCAGACATGCTTAATCTACACAATCTAAAACTAAACACCAAAGACCATTTTGGTTTTGCAATTCAACAAAATCTTGGTTTCAAGAGGTTGATTTTTTGCAGACCACATTTTGCACAACAAATTTGCCAAATTTATGCACAACCATTTTATTAAATTACACGATTTACAAGAAGCTCTCTCAATCTTTGCTTGTTGTAACTAAGAAAGACCAAAACCCACAAAACATTTGCCAAATTGTGCACAACATGTTGTACACAATTTACAAAAGCTTCAATCTTCACTTGTTGCCATCAAGATGGACATGAAATTATATGAAAAAGGTCTAACCTCACACCCATCAAGGTTCATTTATTTGCTTGAATAAAATTTTTAATTGCCATGTAAACATCATGCAAGGTCTAGTGGTTGTGTCCTTTATGGCAAGCTTAAGCAAAACCATGAAAGATGATGAAATAGTGGAACTTGTTTAAGTAATTCGAATGCCAAATGGATTTTTTTAAAAAAAAAATCTAAGAACTATTGCTAGGTCTCCAGTTAATCACCTACAAAATGTTATCACTAAATTTGACACAAATGCCAAAAATTTTACACTCTGGGCAGATCTAGTAAAACTTTTAAAATAATTTTTTTTGAGATATTGACATTTCACAATAGTGATATCGCAAATAATTTTTACAACCGTTCCCCCTAGCAATGTAATTTGCAACAATAATTTGTACCCAGTTTTCATTGCTTTGTAAATTGTTCCCCAAGTTTTCAGTAGGCTAACAATGTGTTCCAAAAATATTTCACCCTACAAGTTTCAAATAACTTTCGATGTGTCACAAAACATACTTGAAATTTTTTCTTTGTATTGAAACCACCTCTCTACATATAAGATATGTTTTGAGTCACTTGAAGGGAGTTTTAGCCCTTCAAATAATGTGAAGGCAAGGAACCCCTTGTTGGCTCTTCTTGGATTCTCAGACTCCAGGAAGAGAAGGAACTCCTTCCCGAACATAAAGAATATTTTGAAATGAAACCATTTTGATGTCAGATTTTCACACATTACAAACATATTAAATGACAAAAATTTCTCATCTAGGGAGACTTTAATTCTTAATTAATCACCTATCCTTTTTTATGTCTATACTTTAACATAGGGTGGAACTACCCATCACCGATTATCACTACCCTATCATTGAACATTTCTTTAGATCTTCTTCATCTATGCTTCCTTTTGAATGATTTAAAATGTTATGGGAGTGCTACCTCAAGATCTAGAAATCATCTTTGAATTGAAAAGAAAAAGACATAATGAAAAAATAGCAAGAAGCAAAATAAGCTTTACTACTCACAAAACGCATTATTTTTCTCTTTTATTTTCTTTGGACATCTCCTATTTTCAAAACTTCTAACTTGCTCATTTCTTATTCATGTTAAATGATTTAAAGTGTTAAAAGAACATCACCTTTAGTTCTTCAAATCATCTTTGAACTTTAATAGCAACAAAGCAACATACAAGGAATGTTTTATGTATTTAGGAACCGGCTTTGTAGTGTTGTGTGGTTTGTTTTTTTTGAGTTTTTGACTCTTCTAATTTTCGGGGTTGTAACTTTTTCATTTCTAATCCATTTTTGACAATTTTTAGTGTGTCAAATGTGTTAAGAAAAGACATTCAAGTTTTGTTTGAACTCCAAAAACAACGAAGCCCTCCCCTTGGATTCAACCTGCCCTAAGCGCTTAAATGTTTCCTCACCAACTGTTCTACCTTAATGGTCAACTGTCCATTTCAAAAATGGACATTATGGTTCAAAGTTGTTTACATAAACTAAACAATGGTCTTGTTATTGCCTATTTTGGTAGGTTTGATAGCATGCTTGCTTATTGGGCTTACGAGCTACCTTACCCAACAAAATAGGTTACTTAACCATTATTTAATACATAATGTACATTTTTATAAAACATACCTTATGCTTTCCTAAGATCCTTGAAATTTGAAACGTGAAATCCTCATATGGAGGATTTAAATTTTAAAAATTTATGTACTTCATCGTGAAATTATGAAAGTTATCATGAATTTATGATAAACCATGTAAATCAAGAGGCATAGGAGTGGGAGGGTTTTTCTATCTACTCCTTTAGAATGAGAACAACCGTACATTAATGAATTAATGTCTTCAAAGCTTTAGTCAATAGTGATTTTTTTTTTCAAGATTATTAAGCACATCTTTTGATTAAAGATCAAAGCAAGTCAATTGTTCATCAAGATCCAACCAAAAAGAGGTTTTTGATTAAAGTAGAAATGTGCAAATTTTAAAAATTCAACCAACTTTATTTCCCCATTTGCAAGTGGGATATTTATACTACCCTTGCCTTGCCTTGAATGGCATGACTTTCAAGCTTACCATCAACTTTCAGATGGGAGAAACTATTTGGCATGACCTCACTAATCATTACTTTTTTTTTGATTATGTGTTTTGAAACTCTAGCGTCAACACGTTGGGTCTTTGGTGTGGGCTAAAGTGAAGTTTGAACAAAATCCACCACATGCAACTTCACTATGAAAAGGTCATTTTATGTTGAATGGGGTTCATAGGTTAGTGAATTAGCTAGCTCAAAATTGCATTTCCTATATCTTTTGGAAATAATTTGAAATAAATTCATGATCTCCCAACTTAACCATGTGGTTATTTTGCCCTTCAAAATGAATTGAATGGCATTTTTAAGATGCAAGGACCTTATAGAGATTTGCAAGTCATTTGGATAACTTTTTTTGGATCATCAAAATAAACAGTTGATGATAGGGTGAATGCAATGGATGGTGTGCACAATTTTAAGAAAGATTGGAATCACATATATATATATAATCAAAAGTAACATGTAAGATTTCAATCATTTTGAATTATTTTAAAGATCACAAATAAGCAATTTGGGTCTTCGAACAATGATAACAACCATGAATGTGCAATTGATTCATAGTTGTACCTTTGTGTAAATGTCGACCAATCATTTTAACACGTTTTTAAAAATATTATTTCACTAGAAAAAAAAAGATTTTTTTTTATTGGTCCTTGCAATTAAATTTTAATTATAGTGGAAATATGCAATTAAAATCCCACTAGGGTGAAAGCATGGTAAGTAGACAATTTTTTATCCTTGTCCCCCCAAAAAAACAAGTAGCCATAAACAAGTTTAATGTATTGAAAGTAAAAATGTTTTTTTAATTTAATGATCAGCATGAAGATAATCTTTAATTTTATCATAATGATGTTGATTAATCACATATCTAATATGCATTCAAATAGATTTTTAAAAAATAACTAATGTTTTTTCTACTTTTTTTGGTTGTCCAAACTTGTACAAGTAGGTGAAAGTAAATGAATTATTGAATATTCTCCATTTTCAACATGATGTAGTTCTAAAATTTACTTGTAAGTTTTCAACGTTTAAATATTATAGTACAATACATCAAAATTCTAATGGAAAAGTAGGTTTTAATTCAATTTGACTAGTCATTTTCAAACATATTTGTTATTTATTTTTATTGTGCCAAAGTTTTTCAAATTTTGTAATCACCTCATTATAAACTCAAAGAAAAACACCATGTTTTTATTGTGTTATTTTAAATTATTTTCAATCTACTTTCTTTTACCTTTGTAAAAAATTGGACCATTTTTTTATTGCCTTGGAAATAACTACTTTTTCTATATACTTTATCATGCTTTCACTCACTAATATTGTTGAACAATTAAATTACAACCATAATCGCAAATGACCTAATCTTTGGATAGAAAATAAAAATCAACAAAATATATTTTCATCCTTTGATTTAACATATATGTATTGTCATTTGCAATTAACATGTGATTGATTCAGTCAACATTAAATGATGTGTTGACATGTGGTAACATTTTTTAATATGTCAAAATTATTTTTATTTAATCTTCAAAAACTCCACATCATCCATTCTAGATGGTTTTAAATCATGACACATGGCATAATAAAAAATTTCCTGCACATGGCATATTAATTGTGTCCATTTTTTGAAGGCTAATTATTTGGTGACATGTGACACATTAAGCCCATTTTAATATTTAACACATTTAATTAATTTAGGAATTTTCCAGGCTATTTCATCGATGGTATATATGAACTCCTTCTAGTGGCCACCAATTTTTTTTAATGTAACTTTATATTCAAGTAAAAACAATAATCATTTACAAAGATAACATCCACAAAGACATTTTGTCTCAAAATACTTCATACCAATTTAATACCAATATAATATTATATTAGTTTCAAAATTAATATGTTATGATGAAAAGAATATTTTTCCTAGTGCTCACTAAGTGAAAATTATAGGACTAAATTTTTAATTTAGGACTTTGTACGACTTGGTGGATGGAATGAACTCCACTTGGTGGCCACTAGACTTAACAAATTAATGATCATTTTTGACATGAATGTCATATTATATTTTTTTCAATTACATTATTTCCAAATAAAACAACTTTGTAACCATGAATTCCAAAAAGATCCATGTACACATTATGTTTAAAATATTCATATCAATTCTAACACAAGACTATGAATTTTCATGAGTGATTGAAAGCCAAATGTTAGCGTTCCCATCTGACATCAAGATATTCAACCCTTTGAATTTGGAACAAGGAGAGAGGCCAAATTGGCGAAATTACAACATCACACTATCACACAAATTTTACTACTACTTTTCAAATATATATACACCACAGAAATTTTTAAAATATAATTGAATGCCTAGTGGCCACTAGGTGAAACATAAAAAATTGTTAGCTATGAAAACCAAATGACACAACTCCCATTTAAAGTGAAAAAAAGGAATTCAATGTTTAGAATCTAATATATTGACAACATGTTAAATTTCTAATAATAGCAACTTGATCCATCCATGTTAATCGTACAATAACAAATCTATTATGTTTTAAATTCCATATATAATTAAAATAATATTTATCTTGGTGCCTAGCAAGTGATAATACATAATAGATTATCAAATAAGAAAGTCACAAGTTAATTCTTCAAATATAAATAAATAAAAATTCAATTTTATGAAGTATAAAAAAGGCACAACATACTAATAACAACAATGTTTATACATGCAATTTTATTATTCATGTTATAACAAATCCATTATTTTTGGGGCTTTATATACCATGTAGGAAAGTTGATGCCTAGTGGCCACTAGAGATTAAAGATTAAGTGGAACAAAATAGATTATTAATTATTACTCCCCAAGAATCACATACATGGATAAATTTTAGCAAAATCATATTTTTATTAAACTATACAACAAAACACTTGCAAAAAAGTTTGAAAACGTCAATCCAATCAATACAATAATACAAAAGACATCAAAAAATTGCAAATATAATTTAATCAATGTCACCAACATCTTTCACAAATTGGTTGAAGCATTAACAACATCAAGATTAATTTTCGTTCTACCAGCATAAGTAATAGGATATTAATTAAACTTTTGTTTGTTGCATTTTTTTGAGTAGGACAAGAGAAAAAAATAGCTAAAATGTCAAGCCATTGTTTTGGATCTGCTAAATTACATTTCCACTTCCCATTCTAGCAATCTTCATACAAATATCATTCATCCAAATTTGATCATTTCTTCACAAGAACCCACCATTGAAATCTCACCATTTTAAAATATTCACTCTCTTCATCTTTGATAACATCAACCTCCACTTTTCCCATCCAGAAAGGAACAAGATCAGGATCACGCGGTGTCACAAGCACAAAATCTCCAACATTAAAATCTCTAAATGGTGTGTATGCAATTAAAAGTCTCATGTTCTTTGGCCCACAATAAGGAACTCGAATTGGATCTTCTGGATCAACAACGTCCATCATGATTGACAATGAAGCCTTAACATAATTAGACCTCCAATTGCTTGAAATCCAAAAGCCTTCCAAAAGAGTTGTACTTTGAGGTGGTAACAATCTTGACAAATGCAACAAAACATCTTCCTAGTACTCCACATACAACTTCATCTTCATTTCATATGTGGAACTTTGCACAATGCTCACCTTCCAGAAATCCATGTATTTGGATACTCTAGAACTTATAAAATTTTCTTTCTCCACTAACTTCGATGCACCATTGCCCCAAATTGGGCGATATAGAATAGGGCTTGGAACTCTAGTAGGTAACTTTAGTGAACTGTCTAGATTAACTTTCCATAATCTAATTAGAGGCCCATCTACTAGATTTTAAATTTGTGGGGGAACTTTGTATTCATCATTGGCATATTAGTATTAGATGCATATTAGTATGCCCTACTAACATTTTAGGGCCATCCTTTCAACAACTTAGGACCCAGATTAAAAATTTGGAATCTCCTAAATCAATTGAGGAATGAATGGTTTCTCTTGTGAGATCATGAAAGCTCTCATCAAATCTACTAAAATGTAATTGTTTTCCTCCTTCAATTTTTTTGACAAATAGCCAAAGCATCCATTTATATCTTGATCATGTGTATGGCCAATTATAAGAAATCCCAATTTGACTTCCTCAAACACATTCTTCACCATTAACAATGATAGAAACATTAACAAATGTCGATTCTTATTGTCTTTAATGCAATTATCCATTTCGAGCAACAATTTTTTTGGCAAAGGCTTCAAACCAACAATTTGATCAGGGGTGCATAATTCACGTATGCAATGCGATTTCCTTTGTAACATATGTGCAAAGAATGAGTTCTACAGGGGGTGTTCAAACAATAATTTTAATTGTGAAACTAAGGCTGCCTCTAAAGTCCACAATAGCTACAATAAGGACCCAATTGTGAAATTTGAATTGTTTGGCCACAATTCATTAGAACATTGTGCATATCTCTCATCCCCATGACCATGTGTTATCATTCTTGTAAGGGTAACGGGCAATTGTCCAAGGCCAAATATCATTTTGTTGCACACTTGCAACCTTGGAAACATAGTTTTTGCATGGTCCATCTTGTCATGAATAATGCATAAGAACTCATCTTTCGATCACATTGACTTTGTCCTCCAAGTATGGTATAAGTTTTTATATGATTATTGTTGTAGGATATGTTTTCTTAACTTCACCTCATACTTTAAAACCTCATTGTTATTTTTTCCCAATTTGGATATCAAATCCTTCACGGATTCACAAATAGTGCATTTTGTAAACACAGACCCCCGGTTTCACACATTGACATTTAGATGGTGTCCTTTCCTCAACCTACTCATAGCAAATTAAAAAATACCTCCAATGTTTAATTCCTTGCTTATTTGCCAACCCACAAATACAAAAAAACAAAGAAATATTAGGTTTTCAATGATAGATGTATGTCACCAAATATACATTCAAAAATATATTTCAATTTTTCAAAAAATAATTTTTCACTAGAAACATTTGTCAACCACTAGGCATTTGTCATTAGATAAAAACAAAAGTGCTAATCATTCCATATAATTCACATGATCATTGTGTTCCTATAGACTCTTCCATGTTTCAGGCAAAAGACATCGCACATCTTGTCTACCATTTCCAATCCCTCATTTGATGTGGCATTGTATCCGCAAACAAATCAATCAATGATTGAACATTGGACTCCACTTGTCGGGTTGATATTTGTAATTTATGTGTACCTTTATTCCCATGCGGTAGAAATTGACAACTTTGCTTCTTGTCTAATTTGTACAACATATATGTCGACTTTGAAGGACCAACGATCTAGTACCAAACAATTTCACAAATGTCTAAACCTTGAATAATGATAAATTTTTGTTTGCTTTTGACTCCCTTCATATGTAGCCTTATTGGAATATCTAAACCATAGGCTCTTCAGTCTTCAAATGATAAATTCCAAAACTTTTATCTCAACAACAAGGTCTTTTCACGAGGACAATGTTGACAACAATTCATGGTGCAACACTTTGCCACACCCACATTGCACACAGACTCCTCTAACAACACTTTTTCAATTTTAAAATGGAACCCTTAGAGTCAACTACATTTTGCTTCCTCTTATGAAAGGAATATTTTTTTTTCTTTACACCAATTGCTCCCACATCATCAACATTTGGTATCTGGGTTTCATTGAATGAAATTAGATGTTTTATGAGGGGGCACCCATCAAGAATTGTTGAGCCAACAACCATTTCCAAATGGTCATCACTGTTGACACAATCGCAGGACAATACAAGATGCAAAGCCCAACATGGTCCTCCCCAAGCCAATCATCAAGAACTACTTCCTATGAGTTGCTCGCAGCCACACAACCTTTGCAAGGAAAACCCCAACATTGTCTACAAGATCACATTTAATTCCTTGCCACTCAAACTAATGTCTTTCCACTATATCTGAATTTCTCCCTTTCACACCATGGCCATGCACTACATCATCATTCATACATGCACCTGGTTATAGTCCTCCTTATTTCATTCAAAATTTTCCTTGCTATTAACCTCTTCATTGCCTTTTACAATATCCTTTTCACTTCCTTCGTCACTCATGGAATCAAACCTAGACTCCCCAACGGACCCTTCCACACCATCTTTAGATATATAAATCATTTCACCATGTAATTCCTCTACAATATTACCCATATTTTCCACATCATGGATGTTCTCAGCCTAAAAGCTCTCCACCATGGAATCATCCTTACATGAAATTCACTTCTTCGAAAGATTATTCACCCCATCCACAATCATGTGACATTGGTCTCTCGTTGTTGCAACCTTTTCATCATTCATCGATAAATACTTGTAGGGCCAAAAAACCTTTATTCCCACCATTGATTCATAGTATCTCACACTTGGAACTAAACATAATAGCTTGCAATGTTCACAATCCTCATTCACATCTTCAATTAAAACCATTATGCAATTCTCCACTCCACATGGTCCATATATAGGAACAATTGACAAATTGCTACACATTATAATACCAATCTTCACCCTTTCATTCTCATCCGCATGTCAAATACTAACAGAACTACCAAGGGTCAAATTCATCATCCATATCTTGTTAAGCTAAGAACAAATAGAATGTTACATTAGATGAAATATTAGAATTCTAGCCATAACATGTGTTTTACAACCTGCCCATTACAAGCTAGCATTGCTGCACAAGAACGTTTGGTGACCAACATGCATTTTTGCACTTAGTAATATTATGTAGAAACGCCTAGCGGCCACCATGCGTCGTTATGCCCCATATCAATGTGCAAAAACGCCTGGTGGTCGCCAAACGTCTGTGCACCCAATATCCATGTGCAAAAACACCTAGTGACCCCCAAGAGTTTCTACGCCCAATGTAACTGCGCAAGAGTTTTCTGGGATTCCCACTTTTCTTTGATCCAAAAAGCGTTTGGCGACAACCAAACATTGGAATATGGGAATGGAGGGGAGGAAATGGTTAATGATGTTGTGGGTGACAATGTAACAGTGTTATGCCAAAGTTCTATAGATGAGATCTTTCGAATTATGCTCGTTGATATTCTTATCCATATGGTCAAAGAACATTTCACAAATGCTTGGGGCCAATAGCAGTTTGAAGGAGACTATGTCATATGAAAGCTATGGTATGAGAGATCATGTTCAAGTAACAAGTTTTATTACCTACTAGAAGATTCACCACCTCCATTTATGTATTTTCATCTAATTATGGCATCCAAATTTTCTATGCCAGCTATAAGACATTATGTAAAAGGTTTATTAAGTACATATGAATTATCAACAAAAGTGTTGGGCATAATTCACAAAGGTGTTGCCTGTTGACAATTGGTAGATGAGCATGAGGTTGATAGTTATAAATTGCAAATTTGAGGTAATGTCTATCAACCAAACCTTTGATAAGCAAGCCACTTTACATGTATGTCAAAATCTATTCCCAATGAATTTTTTTTCCATGTGTTGCCATTGTTTTAGATTGCCCTTCTATGAGTTCTTTAAAATTCATTTAGGTCATATTCTCTTGTTTTTGTGTTTTGTTTAACTGATCCATAGGTAAAATTGATGTTATGTCCATCCAAATCAAGGTTTCTATTGACATTGTGAAATTAATAACAATTATAGGATATAAGCTAGAAGTACATGTTTGTGGGCAGGAAAGAGCACAAGCGGACAGTGCTTGTTGTTTTAATATCTTTGCATTTGTCATTTTACCAAGTGCAAGTGGTGTTCCAATGTGCTAAGATGTTTGCTAGGAGCTACTGAAATGGGAGAAAAATACGTGTGGTGGAAATTAGGTTTACAATGAAGGTCAAGAAGGGTGGCATTGAAGGTGGAAGTTTGGAATGACTCATGTCTAAAGACTATTTTAATGAAAGTAAAATTGAAGCCTTTGGACGTTTTTTCACCATGTTTGTTAGCTTTGTTGTCTTTGCAAATTTTGTAGATCAAATTGGCTATCCCTACAATATCTTGTACATGAACAACCTTGTAGCAAAATATTGAAGCTTGATGCATTGATGCATTTCAATGTATTGGTGATTCTTGATGCATTTATTTCATCAACCAACAGACCATGATGCTGGGATATCATATATTATATTATGGGGTTTGTAGTCCTATTAAGGTTCATTAGATAGGAGTTCTATTATGGTTTATTAAACATGATTCATGTTAAAGTCCTATTAGATTATGGGGTTACAACTTACATGACTCCTTCGTTGGATAACCTCTGGGGTCAATGGAGAAATGGTATTTGTAATATAATTACAAGGGCCCTCAGGTCCTTGAAAATGGTCAATCCACTTGCTTAAAGGTGTATGTGGTTATTGAAGTAGTTCTATTAAGGAAAATGTTGTTAAACTTAAGTATTATTTGTTTGAAAAATCTATAGGTAGGTATAAAAAGCGGTCAAGGTAAATGTTATAAGGGGTGAAGTCCTTTTTGAAAAGTTATCTCTACTAAATTCAAGGTGTTTTTCTTTAATTAAAGTTCTGAATGCTTTTAGAAGTGAAAGTTTATGATTTACCATCCCAAGAAAACATGTAAAAGGAGCTATCTAAAGACAAAATGGTAGATTTACAATTAATGAAATTTCATTAAAAATTGCAATAGACTATGGAAGTTTTGATGCATTGATGCATTTGTTTCATCAACCAGTAGACTATGATGTTGGGTTTTGAATATATATTATGAGGTTTCTAGTCTATACTTAACCACAAATTACATGACTATTTCCCTTGGATAACCTCTAAGGTCTATGGAGAACCAAGGTTATCCAAGTGGTATATATATCAAGTCCTTGAAAATGTTCAATCCACTTGCTTAAGGGTGCATGTGGTTACTAATGTTGTTATGTTAAGGCAAATGTGATTAAACTTAAGTATTATTTCTGTTAAATTCAAGGTGTTTATGGTTAATTAAGTTTTGAATGCTTTTAAAAGTGCAAGTTTATGATTCACAATCCAAGGAAAACATACTTGTGGTTAATCAAAGAGAAAATGATAGATTACATCAATGTGTGAATGTAGAATTTTCATTAAAAGTAATTCATGAAATCTCTCAATTATGAGAACTATAATATGCCATTTTTCATTGTAAGTTAAATTTCATTAGGGGGTTAAAATACATGAGTGTGTTTGAAAAAATATAAAATACACAGAAGTCATATGTGCGCATACAAAGGTGAACTCACTATAGTTATTACTTCCTAATCCTTACCAAGTTCTTTTTAATAATTTGGTTAGTTGGCTTCTTACCACTTTTCACCTCAAATTCAATTCTCACTTTCAAATTCAAACCATTAGCCAAGTACCAAATATAGTCATCTGCTTCAAAAATGAGCAAGCATACATTAGATTCAAAAATCCCAAATCTCACAACTGCAAAATTGTTAAAGTCTAGAACAAGTCTAGAAGCTCAAACTCCTAGGACTTGCTAAGGATCTTGTAGTCACACCCTTGTCTGAACATGTACTGATAATTCTTCTTTGTCGAATAAAAACCTTTGGTGGTTTTGGGTGCTTCTTGTTTTGGGTTTTCACTTTTTTTGCCACATCATCAACAATGACAACACAACTTGAAGGTTTTGTACCTTCACCAAGAAATATTCTCAATAAATCTATAGGTACTATATTTGTCTCAGTGGCTTCACTGAACAAACTACTGAAGATTTTTGTAGGTATGTTAATAGTTTTTTCATTTGCATTTTGGACTAAGGCATTTGAAAGGGCCAACTTACTTAATGAAATGTTAGCCCTTTTGCTCTTCACATAATCAAGCCTAACTGTGGTAAATTCTGGCTCTATGGATTTGATTGGGCTAGACTTTTGCACCTTAGACTTTCTCATAGGGCTAATAGTACCACCTCAAGACTTCTTGCTAACTTATTTGTCTACATCAGAGGATTGTAAGGTGTGGTCGTCACCACTAGCTAAGTTCTTCATTGGGTCTTGTAAACCTTTAGTAATAATCTCCTCCACAATACCTACACCACAAAAATTGATTTGGTTAACAAATGGATGGTGCTTCTAATAGATCAATTGTAGCTCACAACAAAAATATTTTTTAAGTTATTAATTGAATTTTAGAAACTAAAACAAAAAAAACCCAAACTTACTTGAATCCTTCACTATATGAAATGTTGGTTTTAGTGTTTTATCATTGGAGTCATCTTCAAACAACTTCATCTTCTTTGCTGGTGGTTGCTAAGAGTTTAACCCCTTTTGGTGGTGTCATTGGGGGGATGCAATTTTAGTAGGCCTCAAATCTAACACTTGTTGAACATTTGTTGGTTGAGTCATCATCACATTCAAGTTGTGGCTAGGTGAATCAATGTTCACATGTGACTTTGTGGGAGAGTTGAAAGGGTTCACAATATGTGCCTTTGTACACGAATACATAACAATGGGACTACTCATAGGTGTGTTGCCAATTTGAGTTTTACATACGAGATTCTCAAGGGAGTTGGTTGATCCATACTCTATATGCTTGGGCTCTATGGTCAAACCACAAACATGGGTGTTCGATTAATGCAATGTAACTTTAACAAAATAAATTGGTTAATGATATCATTATATAGTTTACAAAACATATTGAAAATTATAATAGATTGTAAATTAAATTGAAATTGCACTCACCATCCAACTTTAACTCCAATTCATTTTTGTAGCTTCCAACACATTGTTTACCATATCCTATTTCAAATTTTCGAGCTACATATCTTGGGCTAATTCCTTCATCCCCCTCATCTTTTTCACAAATCCCCCAACTAGACCACCAATCCAAGTGTAGCTTTTGCTTACAAACAACACACTTATTAGATTTCTATAACATTGTTTGAAAGCAAAACAAATGGAAGGTGTGTTTGTAGGATGTGATGGCAATGTCATAGTAGTGGTAGCAGTGGTTGTAATAGCCACAAGGTTTAATTACAACAACATTTTTGCCACCATCATCTATGGGTTTTTCTAGATGTACAATGGGTAATGGCTAGAAGCACATACCACCTTGTCATGTCTTCATCTCACGCAACTGAGGTCAGATGTTGTCCTCTTCTTTGACCAATGCTTCAACATCCAATAGAACCCTTTGCAACTCTAATTCCATCATCTCATAATCTACCGTTGCCTCCTTGTGTAATGCCTTACCTTGGAGGGCCTTTAAAAAAAAATCTCGACTTAATATCTTGGCATCTTCCAATTCCAATTCCATTTCTGACTTCTTTTTTTGGAAGTCAGTGTCATCAAGTTTGTCCACTGATATTTTCACACCATCAATAGATGGCAAGTTTGTTTTAATAGTGGGTATCTCTTCCAAATTGGCAGTGGATGTTTGTTCCAAGCTTGCAGCATCCATCTATTATATTCCCTAAAAACACAATCAACATTTTAGACAAAAAAACCTTTGCATGAATAAATTAGCACTTAAACAATTTCAAAGTTTTCGTAACCCAAGGTAGTTAAAGATATAAGAACGTGAATAGATCATATTTTACAAACAGGATATTGCATGACACGTACCACCAACTGGGATGGTGATTGTTGTTTCATGAAAATTTGCAGGGCAGCTTTTATTGCATGGATATTCTCTTTAGCTTCCACAAACTGCAATTTTCAGTCATCCATGTTGAACTTTAAACTAATCAAATGGTTTTGCAGCCCTTTTTTTTCCCTCAAGCTGTTTTACACAAAGTTTAGTCAACTTGCAAACCTCATGCTTGAGATTTGCAATTGTTTCCACCATGGCAATCCTTTCCTTAGACAATGGCTTGCCTATAGGTGTGGTTGCATTCTCCATGGTTGCACTCCTTCCCAACTTCCCACTTCCATTTCCCACAGTTAAGAATTCTTGTGAGTGATGAGACCCCGCACTCAAATCTCATTTATCATATTTGGACTTGTTGACAATACCTAGACATTGAGCTTTTTCTTTTATAATTGCAATGCCAATAGTAGCCCAATTAATAGGATGCCCATTCCACTCTACTATCCAACCTTTGACGAACCAGACCATCAACTCATTATTGGTTATATGCCAAGTCCCATAAATATTCCAATATAAGGTTTTAATCTCCTTCCATGCATTTGGAGGTGGTATTAAAAGTGTTGACATTGCCAAAGATGGTAGCAATGTCTATTGTAATGACATGTTTGTTAATCAAATCATGTTTGGGATCCAAACCACTACCGAGAGTCCCCTCACCTCCTTAAAAAATTGAAAGTCTTGAAGTTTGTAATCAACCCAAGCCCACTTGGGATACTTTTTATCAATATTTCACTTCAACTTCCTCTCCTTCTCTTCTTTCCCCATATTAACAACACCTACAACATTTTGTTGATTTAAATTAAACATTTAATTATCAACATTAAAAGTCACAATCAAAATTGTGTATTAAAACACTTAAAATGATTATGTTCCTTATTTGTAGAATCATAAAATAGTTTAGTGTAAGGGATCACATTGATCTTGTCTAGAAGTTTTGACAAAGTTCTATGGATGTACATACTTGGGTTTAGTAACAAGGTGTTGGACTTGTAGTTAAATTAAAACTACGAATTATCAACCATAGATTTCAACGGGATAAAATTTGATGGGGACAACAATAATTTAATAAAGGAAATTTTGTACCTTCAATAACATCTACAATAAGAAAACAATTAAGGCTCAGATGCTTGACATTCTAGATCTGAACCCTAACATGCCAGTGTAACATTTGTATCAAAGACAAGGCATTAGATTCCAATAAACCATGGGTCTAAAAACAACAGGGATCAAAATGGTTTTAGTCATATGCAAAAGCATTTTGCACATGCGTTTTCCCCTCTATGTACAAATGGGTTCAAGGGCATTTGAAAACACACATGTACAAATGACACAGTAGTTTAGCTAAGCATTGAATGATACCTATAAGCACATGGACAAGGTGTTAATCCTGCAAAATATAAAACTGGAGTGAACAACCAATGAGAATAAAAACAATGAATTTAAACAAGTAGAAATTAATTAAGGTCAACAAAATTTTTTAAATGATAAACTAGTGAATGAAAGGTTCAAAGTGAACAACAAATCACTTATACAATAGAGGTAATGCAATTCAAGCAAAGTACACATGGGATCCTATAAGAATGTAATTTGTAGACTTGTAACAACTTAACAAAGAACTTCAAAGTGGTTGGTAAGTAACACCTACTTTGGCAAAAGTAATTACACCTTTTGCAAGTACTTGCCCACAAGTAAAAGGTGTTAGTGGATTAAAGGAGAAGGCTTTGAAAAAGATAAATTGATGACTTTAAAGGCTTAGAGTGGTACCACAACACACTTTACTTTGACATAAGCAATTGAGGTCTTTTCATAAGTACTTATGAGTAACAAAAAGGTGTTAATCTTGAAGAGGTGTACTTGACCTTAAGGATTCAAAGTGGTTTCATAGCACCATGTACTTTTTCATTAGTACCCAAAGTCCTTTTCTTAGTACCTAGGATCAACACAAGGAGTTAGTCCTAAAGGGATGTACTTGGCAAATGACACAATGTTGACCTTAAGGGTTCAGAGTAGTTTCATAGCACAATTTAAGTTCACACTAATAGCTAAAGTACTTTTCCTAATACCTAGGATCAGTTCACAAGGAGTTAGTTTTGAAGAGGAATACTTTGCAAATGATCTAGTATAAAGGTTAAATGCTCAATGTGCTTTCAGACCAAGGTTTACTTTTACAAAAACAATTTGGATGTTTTGAAAGTACCTATGAATTACAAGGTGCTAATTGTGCAACAAAATGTAGCACTACACCCTTGAGTATTATTCCTGATGACAACAACAAAAAGATAGATTAGTGTTAGAAAATAAAACTAGTGGTTCAAGAAATCAATTATTTTAATCAAACTAAGGTCATACACTAGTAGAAATCAGCCAAAATGTAACCATTCAATTTACGACTACATGTGACTTATAGTCGTTTGCGACTAGATTTGAGAATATTTGCAACTACAAGACCAACTTTCAACTATTTTGGTCATTTTCACAATTATGATGTAACTATTAGAATTTTTCATCCTATTGGTTACATCAATTTTACATTTATTTTCATCCATTAATAGGTTGATATGTCCCATTCGTCGCAATAGTCACCAAATTAATTGCATCCTAAAGGTATTCTACGATGACATAGGGGTATATTTTAATGTATGTACTAAAATTATATATATATATATATAATATGCATACATATGTATATTGTTCATATAATGAATCGCAAAATTAATATTTGAACTTTGAATTTTTTAATTCATATCTGAAAATTAATATTTCAATTCAGAAATTTATAATTGATCATAAAAATGGAATATTTTTATGTGAATATGAAAATTTATATTTCAGCTATGAAAATTTTTGATTTATATTTTAAATAATCATTTAATTCGAACCAGAAATTTAGATCCAAATTATTATTTTAGATTTTCAAAATTAATACTTCAAGTCTGAAAATTAATAATTGAGTCTAAAATGGACATTTCAATTTTGAATATTGTTATTTGAATATGAAAATTAACATTTCAATTCTGAAAATTGTTATTTAAATTCAAAAAACTTATTTGATCTAAAAACTGATATTTGAATTCTAAATTATTATTTTTGAATCTAAAAATTATTATTTCAATTTAAAAAACTTTATTGACTCTAAAAATTGGCAACTTGATTTTAAATATTTTTATTTCAACTTGAAATTTGATATTTGAATTTTGAAGTTTAAAATTTAAATTTTAAGAAATTATTTGACTTGAAAGTTGAAATTGGAATTCCAAATTATTATTTTGGATTCTCAAAATTAATATTTCAATTCAGAAAATTATTAATTAAGTCTTCAAATGCAAATTTTAATTTTGAATATTATTATTTGAATCTGAAAATTAACATTTCAATTCTGAAATTTCTTATTTAACTTCTAAAAACTTCTAAAAACTGATATTTGAATTCTGAATTACTATTTTGGAATCTTAAATTTATATTTTAATTCAAAAAATTATTGATTGAATTTCAAGGGTTTTTTCTACTAGTGCTATCCATAATAAATCACTTTTATAAATAATTATAAATGATTATGTTTATTAAATCTAAGTGACACTAAATAATTATTGTTATGACATAGATTTGTATATTATATAATTTATATTCTTATATTAGAAGAAATTAATTAATTAAATTAATGTGACATTACTTTAAAATCATTGTAATTACTTCATATAAAAATTAATTAGTATGTGCATGATTATTTTTTAATTGAACATAATTATTCACACTCTTTAATTTACAAATTCAAACCTGAATTAAAAATTTGGTAAAATTATAGTGTAGTTAGAATAATTATTTTACTGATTTTAATTTCACAAATTATTATACAATAATATTATCTTAAAAAATTCTGTAATTAATCATCTATGATAAATATTTTATAGTAATTTTACAGTAATTATGAAAATTAATGTTATGTTTAACAAATTATTGTATTTATAGTTAATAATTACCAAGAGAGAAAAAATATTTGACTTATAATAATTTTTACAACAATAAATTTAATTATACAATAAATAATGTAATTAGTTGAATAATAATTCTTCAAAATTTTGTGTAATAATTTACTTTTTAATAATAATTGTTAATTCATGATACATAATTTTAAAATAAATATTTAAAATATTTAATTTTAAATTATAGTCATTAAATTAATATCATATTAATGATATCATATATAGTTCGATCAGATTCTGAAAAGTAATTAAATATTTTAAAATATTTTATTATTTATGACTTATGTATTAATAACTTATGAGTAACTAGATAGCTAGTTTGTCAAATATGAAAAAGGTATTATTTATTTAAATAATTGATAATGAATACTGAATATTTGTAGTGTATAGTTTATAATTTAAATATATGTAAATTTCATCATTACAAATTAAATGATTATTTAATTATCTAGTACTTGAATTGTTTAAAAATCTAAAAACCCTAAAAATAAGGGATGAAGAAAGTTTTGGAATTACAACTTAGTTTGTAAGGAAGTTGCAACTTCAAAATTTATCCCATATTGTTTGTTCTTCATTCCTATTTTGAACACTATATAAACAAAGGGGTGTGCCTATGCAATTTCACATTAAGAAATTTGTGCACATGGGATGAGTTAATCAAAAGGCTCAACCTAAATAAAAAAAACAAATAATGCATAATTCTAAAATACATACTTCTCCAACCTACTTATCTATTTAGTTAGGTAAGTACCTAGTTTGACCTACCCATCTAGGTCAGCCTATGTACCTACCTATTTAAATACCTACCTATATGAGTAAGTATTTAGCCTAGGAAAGTAAAACCTACCTATTTATTTTTTTACCTAAGTAGATAGGTAGGTAGGAAGGTAGGTAAGGATTGTAGGCACCTATTTATGTACCTACCAACCTAATATTAATTTTTTATTAAATTAAATTTTTTAATGCCATGTGGCATATTTACATTGGGCCACGTGTCATAATATAAAATCATCCAAATCTTTGAATTGAACGTCTTAAATTGTTTCAAAATAATAATAATAATAATAATATATTAAAATACATGGCAACACATGATTTGCTTTCAATTGTGACCAAAATAGTTGCATATTAGTTGCATGTGACAATACGTATACAATGGAGTCAAAGGATGAAATGTATTTGTTGACTTTTTTTTTCATACAATACTTTTTGTCATTTGCGACTAGTTTATCACATGCGACTTGTCTTAGGCGACTAAAAGGATTTCAGTTGCAGAATGTCTCTTGCGACTAAAATTTAGTCGCAAAGAGAAGTCGAAAATACATGTTTTTCTTCTAGTGTGAGTTGTATTACATATATTTTCTAGACTTTAATGTGTGCATTGATTTTCCAACTACATAAACAAAAAAAAACATAACAATACCATTACAACATACAAGTGGCAATCCAAGCACACTTACACACTCTCATAAAACACACTTACAAAAAAATTTAAAAAAAATAAAACTAAATACTTGAAGATGAAATCACATTACAAGGGGATCAATTTGGGCAATTTAATGTCATGTGCATAAAGGGTGTATTCACTTTAAGGTGGTTCATTTCTAACATATGTTCCACTCCATAAAAGTCCATACAATAATGTTAAAATGACAGTCCATTTTGATATCATTAATTTAGTGGGGAATTAAATGGTTTTTAATAAACTAAAAAGTTCATATGAAGCATAATCATTCTAATTTTTTTTTAATGTACATATTAAGAAAATAAAAATTGAAATCCACCCAAAAATGATTATGATATGGACTTATGAAAATATGGCTCATTTTAGGCCATTCAAAAATCCATAACTTTTTTTTGGTTAAATTTTTTCTAGCAAATTTTTAATATATATGTTCTTTTTTGTTTTAACATATCATATATTGAATCCCTATAATATATCCCAAATAAAATTCATACACAAAAATGCATGTATATAGAGGCACAAATAACAAACTAGTTCATTTTTCCAATTTCATAAATCTATTACTATATATTTGGTGTATATATGTTGCATAAATTTTTATAGATGTCTGTTTTGTTAATTGAAAATCTAAATCTAGTCACAAATTTAGGAAATTAATGTTTTCATGCCATGTTAATAACATATAAATACACACCATTCTACAAAAAACTAGATTGTGACACAAAAAGTGAACCACCCTACCTTGCAACCACCTTAAAATATACATTTGCAAAGTTGTTGCATTTAATTTTGGGCTTCATTTTTGTTGTTTGGGCTTTATATTATATTTTCACACAATTAATGTTATTTAGTATTATTTGAAATAAATAAATAGATTTTAAAAATTAAATTCAAGCAATAATGGATATATTTATGATATATGCAGTATAATAGAACTTCACATTTATAAAAAAAAAATTACATTAGGTTTTGGTTTGAATTAGTCAATCAAAAAATGTTTAAAATGAAACATTAAAAAATGTTTCACTTCATATATCTTGTTAGTTTTCAATTGAAAGTGATTATTTATCAAAATTTTAATTTAACATATATTGTCATCGCGTTGGAAAACACTCATTTATGATATGATAATCATCAAACTCCACATGGTTCCCAAACTAATTCCAATAATGTGGAATCACAATACTTAATATCTATTACAAATTTTATATAAAAAAAATCATTTCAATCATTTTTTGAATATATTTTTATTTTTTAATATGAACTATAACATATATATTTGCATCACAAATATATTCTAACATCGCATCATTTGAAAAAAAAATTTCTTTTTTTTTAGTATGTGATTTTTTTGGGTTTTAACCTACCATAATATATGAAAATAAAATGTCAAAATCATTCAGAATAATGACATAGTTGAAATTCAAACACAAAAACACCACTGAAAAACAATATAATATGAAAACAATCTTGATCTGCACTAATGTGTTTTCACCCTTGAAGGATTGAAAGATGCACCAACAAAAATAGCTAATGAACAATAATCCAAAGCCTAAATCAAAGAAGATAAACTAGCCAGGGATAGGTAAGGAACCAGGCTGGAGTACTAGGTCAAAACTTAAGTACCTGTTAATCTAAACATTTTTAAATAACAAAACATCAGAAGAGTAGAACAGGGACTCAAGATTGACCGCATTGATCCAAAATTACTAGTTTAACAGCATTAAATAATGGTCAAGCTATTGCCCATTCTCCTACATAAGGTGGCTGGCAAGCCTGATAGGACAAGCCACTCAGAGAACCCTGCAGAATATTAGGCAGTACAGAGATCATTAGCTTTACATAAACAATTTTGGATCATAATTTCAATTTTGGAAATGTGAAGCTATTAAACCATTATGGAATAGAAAAATTCAATTTATCTAGAAATTGAAAAGGAGAGCTGACCATCATCTTAAATTATAGACATAGAAAAGGACAGGTGATGTATAAATCAAGAATTAAAGAAAGTCACCTTGGATGAGAAATTTGCAGGTGATATATAAATCAAGAACTAAAGAAAGGCACCTTGGATGAGAAATTTGTTTCATTAAGGATGTGTATAATGTGACAGCATCTGACATGATCAAAATAATATTAGTTTAGGGTTTTCAAAGTAAGCAATGCGAAAGAAGCAAGGGACCATGAAGCTAGCGACCAGTTCGCATTCGCGGTTTTCCCGGGCCTTCAACCATTTGAACCTCCGCGCACTGGCGATGATGGCTAGAGCGCCAGCTCCTGCTTGCACGGGCAGCCGTGCTCCATTGCCTCTTCGCCTCCTGGAGCGTTCAAACCTACATGGCACACGTGACATTACATGTTAAGATCCACCTCGGCAGGATGATTCAGGCTCCTCGACTGCATCCGCACTTAGCTGCTGCAGACCATGAACCATGTATTTTCCCGCGAAATGTGGTTAGACTCATCTCGACGTGATCGGGATCCAAGCCTTGCGGATCCATATTATGCTTGTGCGACGCAATGCCAGTTGAGAAGATATATACCATCCGGATCACGATGCTCATCCATATTGTCAGGATTAGCTCCAGTACTTCCGGGACGATCAGCACAAGCCGCAGACATTCCCAGCTTGCCCTCTAGCTCCAAGCTGGTGCGAGGTGCAGGATTCGCGATCTTCCCAGCTGCTAGAACCTGCAGCAGCTGCATCATCAGTAGCCCAGCTGATCTGCTAAGCCTCCTTCAAGTTGCCAGAGCCCAAAACGTCCTTTGCAGCCTGGTCGACGTCCCATGAGCTCCACCTGCATGAAGAACCCAATTCCATAAGACTCAAATCCACAACAGTGCCGCCATTCTGATGGAAACTCGCTCTGGGTGGCCCTCTATCGGTCCCAACTGGTGCGGCATTGCAGCAGCGGCGATGACCCACTAGATGCGGACATTAGGCCAATACATGTGCCTGGAGCTCTTGAGTTTTTGTCAGATATGCTGCACATTTCTGTGCTGCAGTGCTGCCAAAAAAAGGGAAATCCAATTAGGACTCGCGATTCTAAGAGATTTAAAGTTAAAATCTCCAGATATAAACCCAATGTGAGGGTCCTATGTCCTATCCCCGGGGGGGGGGGGGGGGGGTGCAGGACCCAATAAACATTTCAAAAACAAACCTCGCTCTTTCAGAATGTGTGGACAAACCACCCCCCCTGCCCCCTGGGGTCCAACTCCAACAACCACCCTCAGGAAGAGTTTGATAAAATATGAACTATAGTTTATGGGTATCTCAACTGTACTTTGAATCTGAATTGCACATCATTTGATTTTCAATTGTCTATTCTTCATGCCCTCACCCCTGAAATCCACTTGCACATTCCGACTACCATTTAGTTTAAAATGGTTTGCTAACAAATTTATAGAAAGAGGTTTTAGGGACCTCTTGATAATCAATGTAGTTCATCTCAAGATTTGTTCAACAAGCACTTAATATGACTAATTGTTAAATTGAATTTGGGTTATGGCAGGATTCCAATGAAGTTACATGTTGTGTATGTACACAACTCTTGCCTACCAAAAGCCTTCAGGAAAAGCATTTCAATCAAAAACATATTTGGAATTTCAAAGGATCTAATAGTGACTTTCCAAGATTATCTAGATGCAATTCAATATTTAAGAGCTAATTAACGAAAGGGAATGCATTATGATATGTGATACATGATAGCTTATGTTTTACCAAGTAACTACAAATATGAAAGCCATTCAGTGCATGTGAACAACTACACCTAGAAAGAAAATCTTTTCTCAATGTACTGCATTAAGTATGGATTTTTGTAGAGAAAGAACAATCACATCATATTAACGTCTTAAAGCAAGAAAAGACGTACTGAACTGAGTTCTTGTAACCATGAGTTGTGTAGAGAAAACAATCACACAACATTTTAAAGCGAGAGAGATGGATATATGCAATTTCTACACCCTTCAAGAAGAGGAACATTCATCTTGAGGTGTCCAACATTACAGATACCGATTTTAAGCCTTCTGAAATTGCAACCTAGCCAAACTTAATACATAGCCTTAAAGGTTTTTAAAATTTAGAACAATAGCCATGCTATAATTACATGTATTAAATGTTAAATTATGGAGGCTACCAAGTCAAGAACTCATGTATGACCTGATCGTGCTGTGTTTGTCCTATGGGATGAACAATGCCTTCGATGTTCAAAATCCAATGATGCATTTTATTTTGTTACTCAGATTTTTTCTCTTTATTTTTATTCATTTTTTGTGATTTAGGCAAGCTTGTCTAGTAGAGGCTCAGATGTGAAACTAGAAATTAACGCCTGAGATCCTCCAAGACAATCATAGGTACCAACCAGCTAGAACCTAATATCCTAAATCATATTAAAACTCTGGAAAATATTCAGAGACTTGGCAATTGAAAACCCTGATTTTTCATACAGTCCATTTAAAAACTCATCCAAAAACAAAACGCTCCTCACTGGCTTCATCTAGGTTTCTCAAAAAGAACAAACCAGTCTAAAAGTTGTACATCCTTGTACATCCTAAACCCAAAAAGCTTCAGTGAAGCAAATGAGCCTGGAACTAAAACTTTCACATTCTAAAATCCTGGCAGAAGTCTGAGATTAATTCACTACAAAAAGACACAGAACTTTTCAAAGATTGCAATATGAGTATATATCTGGGGGGAAAAAAAACAGGAGCTCGCATCTACAGCAAACCCCTATTATTATTATTATTATATCCTAAAAAATAAATTTCAGAAAAAAAAGGACAAAAATCTAATAAAACTGTACAAGAAAACACCCTAGTCCTGGAGATAATATAACTAGCACTTACTAATGAGCAGCTAATATGATGTGAATTAGTTTTGTATCCAATTTCTACAGAATTAGTTTCATCAATAGATCTTAGACCACCGCAGCTCATGGGACCATGGTTAAGTATGCAGGTGTTAGTTGTGGGCACATGACATTGAGCTTCTAGGTTTCCTCAGCCAGTTGCTTGGCCCTGAAAGGCATGGCGCGGATCACCAACATCTGGTATGCTGCCGCCAAGGCTGCTCCCAAAAATGGGCCTACCCAGAACACCCACTGCAGATAGCAAACAACAACTTGTAATTTAACAACAGGAAATCTGATCCAGAATTCTGAACATATTAAGTTACAGTACTCACACACACAAAATACACAACTTTTTATATTTTTGTGCACTTGTATTGACATTTTTTTTGGGGGTGATATTATTTCCTTTTGGGACCATCCAAAAGATCTTAAAATACCCCTACAGGTGCTGCAAACAATACATGTCAAACAAAATCATTTTTTTGACAATGGAAAAATACATAATTTGAGATCTCTCTACTTCTTGAATGGGATTAATAAAAACGATGAAATATTGGTCCCACTAGATCCCCTTTGAGCTTGCCCTATATTTTTTGAATCTAGATAAAATTGTTTTTGATCTTGAATTTCCCTGGAACACTTTTAGTGCTACAGGGAGTGTCAAAACAGTTTCTTATGATATAGTTCTGGTCGTTAATTTATTTTATATATAACTAGGATTTCTAGCTAGATTTTGATCAGGATAGTGATTAAGCTTTGAAGAATTGAGGATGCAGAAGTTGCAGGACTTCTGATCTGCGTTCTCAGAAATATAGATCGTTTGGTCGTGGTGCAAGACTAGTTGAACTTGAGGGTAATTCATAGCTCATAGTAATATATAGCAGCAGCTCCAGCGTTCATTGACGAGGAGTTGGGAGAGTAACTTACCTGATCATCCCAAGCAATGTTGCGGTTGAATATGATGGCTGTGCCTAGACTGCGAGCGGGGTTGATGCTTGTGCCTGTAATGGGGATGGTGGCCAAGTGTACCAGGAACACTGCAAATCCGATGGGAAGGGGCGCTAGTCTCTGCAACAACAACAACAACAACATCATCGGGCCGGTGATCAACGCACAGTTAATAATACAGTAGATCAATTTGTGAAGAAGTTTCGTTCGATCCTCTATATATTTCCAATAAGTCCGAATTTTCGGTTCCGAGTAGTTTCCAATATCTCTTGAAGGACTCAATTTATATTCTTAAGTCTTAAGCATTTCCAAGACGTGGATTCCTCTCGTGAAGACAGACCGATATAAGCAAGAAACGACTTTGCGGACCCTAAACCTAGCAGCTAATTCTAGTCCTGAGAAAGATCGGTTCAGAGAGCAGCAGAGAATTTCTGGCAACCGATCATAACAGTGAAGCTGTGAACATCTTCACTGTGATTGCGGTTACATACCGGCACAAAGGAATCACGAGCTTGTCGCTTGGAATCTGTGGCAGATAAGACTGTGTACACCAAAATGAAGGTACCGACGATTTCTGCTCCGAGTCCGTCTCCCAAAGTGTACCCATGCGCCACACGGTTGGCACCACCTCCCGCAATTTCGTAGAAGTCCGGCTGGAACCCCTTCACAACTCCTGCTCCACAGATTGCACCCAAACACTGACACACCATGTAGAAGATCGTCCGAGGGAAGGACACTTTCCTCGCCAGGAACAGCCCCAACGTGATAGCCGGATTGATGTGACCTCCTGCAAGCAAAGCAAGAAATTAGTAAGCAAGCACATCGATATAACACTAGAATTCAGACTTGATGAGAAACAATATATCCGTGTCATGTGTCTAGTATAAAGAATTATGACAAAGTGGCTTTAACACCAAGCTCATGTTCCTTGATGTTTGCTCCATTCTTTCAAATGCAATCTTTCATTCATTCAGGCACGAATCTTGCGCAATAGAACTGTTGGGGATCAGCTCAGGCATCGATCAACCACGAAGCTTATACTACTAGCTATAGGCAACCAGGGAAAAATTACCAACTTCCCCTTTGACATTGGTTCACAGTACCCTTCTAGATGCCATAATTGAAATTTCCTCGTGAGGCAGGCTCCCTGGGAATGTTGCAATGCAAAACTCCCTGTGTTGCACAATTCCTTGTTACTTACTAGCGTTTTTATAGTGTATTCTTGGAAGTGAAGTTAGACAATTTTTCCCACAAGGGAATCATCCAAGAGCTTCTTGTGAGAAAGTTTTGCAAATCTTTACCTGAGATGCCGGCAGTGCAGTATACCAGAGCAAAGATCATGCCACCAAACGCCCAAGCAATTCCTTGCGTCCCTACCCCGTTGCAAGCACCCAGACGAACATTACCCATCACCGTCTGGATTGTGATATAGAGGAACAGGAAACTGGCAACGAACTCCGCCACACCGGCTCTGTAGAAGGACCATTTCCGGAGCTCCACGGCGTCGAAGAATGGGGCGAACACGTCGTGATACGGCTTTCCAGACACCACGGGCGCTCGAGTTCCCAGCGGTGCCGTCCCGGCATCACCGTACCTCGTAGCTGCACCGATCGAAACGTCCTCCCCCTTAATTTGATCTGTCATGACGACTCCGACTCGGTCGTGATGCAGAAATTTCAACAATTGCTGCAACTACTGAATATGATCCTAATTTGCTGCTACCAAGTCTAGCTAGCTGCAGCTACTACTGCTTCACTGATGCTCGCTGCTCCCACTTTCTTTCTTGGGTGAATGAGTGGACCAATATTGGTGAGATGACAGTGTAATTTTCTGCAAGTTTGTTTTAGATCGATGACGGGACGTTTCTGCTGTGGCATGAGCTTCTAATTGATCAAGTCCCATGCATCATCACAAATGTGATCTGATCTGCTTCACAATCGCTAAAAAAGATTTTCCACAGTGATTCAAGTCCACAAAGATTATGTCTCTGGATTATTCCGCAAACAAGTGGCGAGATTCCTGTGACTCGCGAGAAGCAGACGTCGTCGTGCTAAAGTGCTGCGGCCGCTCACGAGCCTGTTGTGGCTTTGTTACCTACAGAAGGCCGTTAGCCTCGATCCGGGCAACTGTTGAAAGATTTGTACACGGCTGAGGCTCGATCCGGGCAGCTGCTAAAAACTTCAGTCGCCGAATCTCAAGGGCTTCTCTGGGTTGGTTTTTTTATTTATTTATAACGTGCAACAACGGGGAAGAGTGTCAACAATTACATATAAACACTTGGAAACTGATTATTCTGCAAATTGACCTAAATTTTATTGTACATATATAGGCTATAAGATGGCACAACTTGGGAGCAGTGTTTCTTTTTTCAAGAAAAATTCTGAAGAATTGTTTTTCTAGTGTAAAATATTTGACTAATTGTTCTATTCTGTAACGGAAAAAATTGAAACTTTGGTATTTTATAAAGTTAAATTTAAACCTCTTTGGGAGGCATTTGAAACCATGGGGGGCTTCCTCAATTAAATTGTCATATGGAAAATTTTATGAATCTGTCCAATAATTAGTCTAATTTAAACACTAGAAAAATAGAATTTTCTCAAATTTTTTGTCCAAAAAAACTGAAAAGATTTGACCCAAAAACAAAACACTGATTGAAACCCTTATCATTGAAACTTTGGCTACACATTCTTCTTCATTATATGAAACACATTATATGCAATCACTAGGGCTATGTTTGTATTGGTTTACATTCATGCAGATGATATTTTTTAAAGACTTGTTCACTAAGTTGATGTCAACAAAGATTATCACGCAGAGCAAAGGTGAAAATTTTCTTGGACATTGTGTGTAAACAATTGGGGAGAAAGGTCTAAATTTTGTGCTTTATTGTGATGTTTTAGTAGAACTTTCTTGGCTAATTGGGCCTGCATTGATTTATATCATTTGTTGCACATGTTGTTCATATAAGTAAAGTGATTTGCCATGATGCATCAAAATTCAAAACCAAAATGTGCAAAAAATGGCAAGTAAAGCTGTAGATTGACTGAAGATTTTCAATATAGATTTTCACATTTGGAATCACATGAAAACCTTTAAAAGTTGTTTCATTGCACATAAATTGGGTTGATTTTCGGGTTTATTATTTTACTCCTTTTTAAAATTTGTGATAAAACTTGAAACATACATTCACAAAGTTTACATAAAACACTTAGTAAGGGGTGCTCCTTTTCATTTAAAGAGGTTCACATAATGTTCAAATGAATAACACATTCTTTTGCTAATTGTGCACTGTAAGGAAAACTAAAGGGTTAACTGAAATGCAACCCTTCAATGGAAAGTGCAAAACTATAATTACTGCCCATCATTGTGAAAGTTGGAACTTGGAACCACCCTTTAAAGTTATACATTACATGGGATTAAACAAAACTTCACCATGTGAAATTATGTTGACATAAATTGAAGTTTTAACCACAATACATGTGATGACCCTTCAATGTTTTCATTATTAGAGAACCATTTTCACTCCACATGTCATTATCATGTTATTTTAAGAAAGGTTGTGCAACTTGGGACCAATGCAAGCTACACTAAATCAATATGGATTTCACAATGGCATATTTGTAATGTGCATGTAATTTAAATGGGACAAATGTATTCTAAATTGAAGTTATCAATTTAAAAACATAATTTAAAATTATAAATTCATATATCTACATGATGTAGGTTTTTTTATGCATAATACATGAAAATATAAAAAATATGGACATTTGAAGTGAACAATAAAAAAATTATAACTAGCAAAAAATACATATGAATTTCAAACAGTTCTAATCATTGATAAGGCTACAATTGTTATGGGCTTAAATTTAATTATACAATTTAATTTGACGCCATGTCAATTGTATGTTTTATTTTGAATGAACATTTTCTTTATCATTGAAGACATTGGTTTTTTCCAAAAGTTTGTATCATGTTGAAGAAAATGTATTTTATGTTAGATTTATGCACAAATGTACAAAATAATTAATTTTAGATGAGATTTCTTTAATAACAAAAAGATGGTTTGAAATCAATAAGTTGTTGGTGCCCAACCACTTAATAATCTCAAGGCTCAAAAAACATGTGGAGGGAAATCATTTTCAAATGGACTTATGAGACTTCTTTTGGCCACTTTTTGGTCCACTCCCCCCTTGGGATTAGGCTTCAAGATATTGTATGGGCTTGTAAGCAATTCAGGTGGGTCTTAGCATTGCCCTTTTCCACCCTCATAGAAAAAAAGCATAGTGTCTTTTTCCCCTTTTTTTTTCTGCTTTTGGGAAGCAGTAACTTGGACCTTTATGAAACCAATTTATCTGGAACTTGGCACATCAAGCTCAAAGAAGGCTAGAGCCTGGAGCTAGAGTCTGTTCATTTTGGAAAACGCCATGCTTCACAAATCCCTATTAAAGGGCAAAAGGGAAAGAAACAAAAAAAGCTTTTGGAAGAAAAGTAACTTTCAAAGTACCTATGGAGAAAAGTTTTTCAAAAGAAAAACCCCACAATCAGGTGCATATCACATATTTTTGTCAATAATTTTTGCTTATGGCCATTTCGTAGAATAATTTAAGTTAGACCAAATGAACAACCTACCAAAATTAAACATCTTAGGCTTATCTAAAATATTGGAATAATCGGCCTTCCAAACAACTCACAATTGAAGCCATAGTGTCTTTCAAAATGGCTCTTAACATCTTTCTCACTCATCCTGACCCAAAATATATATATATAGTAGAGTTCCCTCACAATCAGTGATTTTTTTGGGCGCAGAATCGCCAAATGGCGACACAGTCTTCTGAAAAAGGAATATTCTGTCACTACTTCCCTGTTTTTGAGAAAACAAATTAGCCAAAAAGCGACAGAAAAAAAAATAATGAAGACCGTTAATTCCATGTCTTCTATTTGTTCTAATTGTTAGTTTAAACTAGTGTTGTGTGTGTAAGTGTCAATAGCCATATATAGGGCATGTAAATTATTTACACTTACACTTATCATGTTGTTGTGTATATATAATTTTTTTACACTTACACGAGGCCAGTGTAAATATTTGTCAAATACACTTACACAACCCTGAGTAAATTTTTTGGGGCGTGTAAGTGTAAATACTAAAATTATTTGTAAAGTCACCCTGTCTTTGGGCCTCTATTCACCCCAAACCCTTCTTTCAGGGGTGTCCATAAAGTAAAGAAACTTTATTAAATCTGCAAATGAAATGCTAAAAATCAGCATTTAATGTACAACGTTCAAGATAATTATAGTAGCTTTACAAGTAAAAGCAGTGAAAATAAATGCAGCAACAGTGGAGGTGCTAAAGAAAAAGGAAAGACAGGGTGAAACTTAGTTCACCACAAGAACTGAGGTCCCCCCACCCTTGAATGCTAATGTTTTTTGTTTTTTTGAATCACACCCTGTTTATGACCAAACTCAGGGTCCTAGTGTTGTTTTCCTTACTTTATAGATAATTTTATTATATATCTTTAATGATCAGACCTTCTTACAAAGTCATATGAATTAGTTGTGGGTGTGTATTTTGATGGTTTTTTTTTTGCAATGGGCCATTTAGCTGGCTTGTTATTAAAAACATTATGAAATCTCCCCTTGTCAAGTTAAAAATCACATTTTTTATATTGTTATATACTTACATTGTTTTACATAGCCATGTAAAATCATGTAAACATGTATATTTTTACATTTACATTGTTTTATGGGACTGCGTGAAACTATATAAACATATTTACTATTACACTTACACGGAGTGTAAGTCCCAAACCATTTACACGCACAACACTGGTTTAAACCAACTTTTGTAATTCATCCAATTTTTAGATTAAAATTTCGAATAGGAAATTGATGTGGCAATGTGATTCAAATGACTTTGTGGTTACTTTACAAATTACGATATGTCCACTTAGTGTGGTGTCTACATTACAAAGTTGAATATTTTTTTAGAAGATAGCAATATATGTCATCTAGGCTTTGACATAAGCTTATAAAATCAAATTTTTGGCCCAACAGTTGAAGGTATTAGAAATATTCACAAGATGATCCCCTTTTGGGCCCTTCTTTCATTCCTGAACTCCTCTTTTGACCTCCTCGAAACACTGTTATCTGCAAAGTAATGAACTCTTATTAAATATGCATGTAAAATGTTGGAACTCAGGATTAAATGCAGGAGGTTTGATAATATTTATTAGTGTGGCATGTGCCATTGGCCCAAGTCTTTCCACGTCCTCAACTGATTTTTCCTTCCAAAACCTGGTTTTTTGGAATTTATTTGAATTTTCATCGGTAGAAATCACTTTAAAATCAATATCTCCCACATTTTGAATCCAAATCTTCCCAAATAAATTCCATTAAATCCCGCTCATTAAGATCTTTCCATCAACACCCAAAGGCACATTCCAATTCCTCCGTAATTTTGAGCTAGGATTTAATTTAATTTCAGTGAAGAAATCGTTCAATATTCAAGAACTTTTGCACCACAAGTCCAAACGTCATGGAACCAAGCCCATGCACCCCTCCTCCTCAAGAGCTTTCCAAAGACACCAAGAACAGGATCTGAAGCATACTGGTTCAGTGATTTCATAACTACAAAACAAAACAAAACAAACTACCTTCCTTCATAGACAGATGGTTACAGGACACAAAAAAAACAGCAGTGATTGATTGAAGGCCATCAAAACAAAAGGAAAAAAAAAACAAGGTGAAACCAGATTTGGCCAAATTTGGTGTTAAACTGAGTTTCAGTCCCCCTTGAATGCCAGTGTGCTTTTTTCACTCTTTTTTAGAAATCTCACCTGGTTTATGACCAAACAGGGGGTACTAGTCCTGTGTTTTCTTTACTTTGCAGATCTCTTTATTATCTAAAGAGAACTATTTGCTAAATGGCTGTAGCAAAGGTAACCCATGAAAAGAAAGGTTGAGGGGCTTCTGAAAAAGATAATAACCCTCGATGGATAGCTCTCTAGTAATTGTTAGATTCACCCCAATTATTTCTGTCATGGACTTCACATGGACCAACACCAATGATGATCTTTTTTTAATAGGATCCAATTCATGAACTAGTGCTCTTGATTTTCTAAGAAGGCACCAAGAACAGTTTGAAGATAGACTTTTGGCAACATATGCATGAAATAAGGGGGAATAAAGACTACAGACAAAGGGGGAGGGAGGGGAGGAAAAGGACAAGAAAGGAGGAAATTTAGGATCACCAAAATCATGCATGCTTACAAGTATACACAGACATCTCCCTTTTAATATCTCTCTTGACATAAGAGGCATAAAACATGTGGGCTCAAATGTCGGGCATCTGTATTCACAAAGGCTTATGATGCTGAGAACCTGCAAGACTTTATTCCAATGAAAAAATTATCTGAACATTCACATGAAGTCTAGATAATTTTTTTCTCCTACAATCTTTTTGTTGTTAACTAGGTATAGTTATGCTTAAGGTGCATTCACAATTGATGTTAAGTCAGTGTTAAATGAAAATCTAGATGGCATCCTAGGTGGCACCCAATGTTAAATGGGCCATAGCTCAACGTTAAGTGAATGCTAGCTTAACATGAAATTTTCATGGCAACTAGGTTTAAGACCTAAGTGGCTAGCATGGTGTTACGGTACTCTATCCTAGAGTCTCTAACACCAAGTGTGAATGCACCTTGAGTTAATTAACATGCATAGTTAACATGCTCTCACTTTGAAAAAATATGGTGAAAAATGGAAAATTAAAAAAGTGCTGGTCCTGGTAGGGTACACCACACTTTGCTGTAATTTGTCTTTTACGTCTTTTGTTTAGGTATCTTTTGGTGCCAATGACTTCCTCGGGTGAACCAGCACCCACACTACTTAACACCTTCACCTTCATGAGTTAGGCCTTTTAGTGACTTTATTCAACTTCGAAATATTAAATTTGGACTCAGAGACCTTGACATAGTCTTAGGATGGGATATTTATCATGGTTAGACTGATACCATGGACATTAACCATTGACATTGTTACCATGGTAAACATGGTCTTAGGTAAGAAAGTAACATGGTTTTAGGTTGCTTCTAACCATGGTAAATATCCCATCCAAGACCGACCTTACTTACTTACTTACTTACAATTTAGTGTCATTAAGTGGGCCAAACAGCGCCCAGGCCAGAACCCAATTGACATTAAGTTTGATGAAGCAATTCAGATCTAACCGTCTGACATTGTACTAAGAATCTAGCAAGGATGCATGCTGCTGACAGCTCAGTAATTCAGCCAAAGGTGTGATGGCAGTTAGTGGCAATGAACCTCTAAACCTCTCTTGAACACTTTGATAAGCAGGGCAAACCAACAAGAAGTGGTCCTCATTTTCAACTGCACCCAAGTTACACAATATGCAGTAACATTGCTACATCGGCGCCTTCATTAGCTTGACTTGCCTTCCTAACTCATTCTGCAGCTTGTGATTCACACAACGAAAATGTGCCAAGCTTCTCCTAAGCTATGCATTGTCTACCCTGGAGAGGTATTCTTTGTACCCATACTGTGCTGAGCTATTCAACCCTAGATAGGCTCTCACTCGGCTGGAGTCAACTGCAACCACTTGATGGTGTACAATGTATTGCCTTTCAGAATCAAGGTGGTCTCTGAGTCCAAATTTAACATTTCCAAGGTTCAATATGATGACTGAAAGGCCTAATTCAGGAAAGCAAAACTACCAGTGTAGATGCTGGTTCACCCTGGCCCCAACGTCTTTGGATAGCAAAATTTGGAATGTGGTTTGTGCACAAAAGGTTTCATAATTGAAAGAAAAGAGCATTGTACATGCCATAAACATTGGCCATTCATAGTAGAATAAAAATAGTGAAATCTATTGGAAGTTTTTAGATTCAATTGCTATGGACTACATTTACACATGTAGACTTTGCACCTTTGTGCCCTCAATATGGCAACCTTGGAATCAAGTGGAGTCCAAATGCAAAAATCCAAATATAATTTGACTATTTCAGTGGCCTGTAATAGAAGGGTTCTCCTCACCTATTCCTCAATGGAGCTTTTTTCTATGTAGGAAGGGGCTAACCTATCAAAACCCCCAAGTGGGGAAAAAATAAATTGAATTCGAAAAGCAAAATCTATACCACAACATTGTGACATGTAGATATCCTGTAACAAGTTTCCAACTTTAGGGTTTTGAGTGTGAACAAAAAGTGGTTTTAGGGTTTTTCAAGGAAGCATTTTTTTTTTGTTGGCAACAAGGAGTTTTTGCTTTCAACAGAATGGAGATAAGGAAGATCATCAAATGGAGATGCGGTGGTGTTTCATAGCATTGACACCTTTGTGTCGTTTTTTTTTGTTTGGTATGTATGTGTTGTTACTAGACAAAGGATGACTATGTGGCAAGGGAGTTGTCAAGTGAAGTGCGCTTGGTGGATATCTCGTGGTGCAGTGGCAAAAGGATGTTGGCTTGCATTTTATGAAAGAATACCCTAATTTTTGGGAATTCCAAAGAACTGTAACAATCTGCAACAATCCATTGAAGTTACGGGGTCAATCATACAAAAGAGGATTATGATTCTTTGTAAGACTTTTTGAAGAAATCACTAGGGGAAATGGATATGTGTTATTTTCCCGTTTTTATGCTTTGTGAAGTGGAGGGATGGTGTTAGGAACATTGAATTATATGATATGTGTGGGCTTTATGTCATTGAATGTAAACAAGAACTTGAATTCCCCTAGATGTCCAATGTGGTCCTAGGTTTATGTGGTCTAAAGATTTTGAGACATGAAAGAAGGTCAATGGGCTCAAGAGAGAGATCAGAGCAATCTAACCCCTTAAAAATCTCAAACCTCTCTTTGATGAAGAAAGCAGTGTCTTATGTGACTATTGGACAAAACTTGGGTGGTCTTTGGCTCATGCTAGTGTGAAACTTTGAGAATGTATTTGCTATTTAATATGTATATGATTTATATTCTATTTGTCTTGCACCCTAGTTCTTTGTCACAATCCCATTGATATTTTGCTTGTTATTAAATCCCTTGTTCGTGCAGTGGATTGTTAACTTAAAACCTGCCTTTGGTGGTGACCCATAACTCACAATGGTTACCATTGAACAAAAAAAAACCACACAAAAATTTGCTTGCTTTTAATCATCGTTAGAACCCCTAGAAATCTCCTCCTAGGACTAGGCAAACAGGGTCTTCAGTCCAAAATTTAACATTTCGAGGGTTTAATTTAGCCACTACCTGGAGGCCTCACTCAAGGGCCAGGGTGAATTGACTGGGAGTCAGAGGCTTGGATTTTGTCTTGGGATGGAATATTTATAATGTTTAGAAGCAACCCAAAAACCCTTTACCATGGTACAAGTGTGAGTATACCTACCCCGTTGACAGATTCAACTTAAATTCATTAAAACCTAAGATGTTGAAAAAAATTCAGAAATTGCAAAGATAAAAAATTTGTTGAAAGTGTAAGAAATTTCAAGACAACAATTATGACTAATTTACTGAAAATTTCAGATTGGCAAATGTGAAAACACCATAATGGCACACAGACATTGTTGTATCTATATACATGTTGAAGTGGCAAAACACAAAAATTGTAATCACATGAAATTTCAAAAAAATTAAATAATAATGAATTTAGAACTAAAATATATAGTAATGAAATTCCAGAAACTATACAAAGCTTCCAACCGCAACACACTTGACCATTAATTTTGTAATCTGGCCATCTTTGACAAGCTCCTCTCAATCTGGGGCTTCAACATCCTCATCTGGGTCTCATTAGAAAAAACTATTTTTTTGAACTGTCCCTTGCACAAGTTGTGAAAAGATTAAGATTCAGCACATTGTGTTCAGAGTTAGACAAGCTTAACTTTTGACTATCCAATTGACCATAGGGTTAGGGTATTGGTACACTCAAGGCTCCCTTAAGAAGGTGAAAGTATAACTACAAGCCCTGGCCTCAGGAACCCCCACCTCTGACTTTGTCTACTTCAGACAAAAGATTTATATATGTGAAAAATTTGAACCAGAATCTAACATGATGAGACAAAGAACTAAATTTGAGGATTGTACAAACATTTTTTTCTAATGTGAACAAATGGCATAGTCCACCCTTCCATACCAAAATTGCATTCTATACATAGGAGATTGACACCGGAGCAAGTTGGCAAACAGCTATATTCCCTATACCTGCTGGCAATGAAGCATAGAAAGCATGTAAGGAGATGGTTAATTTATAGATGCCCTTTGTGTTCATTAGGTCTTATTCAGGACTAGGAATGAGTCATCTGGTCATTGAGAATAGGGTTAAGCAACAGATCTATGTTCTATTTGCTATAATTGGGTTAGCAAGTTGCAATATAGCCGTTGTGGGCTTGGGTTTGAGACATAGATCCAAGAATGGGTCTTCTCTTATCAGTAAAGTTGACATAGTAAGAGCATCTCCACCAATGTTCAGTATGTGACTCCCCCCCCACCCCCACTGGAAATTTTGGATGAGGTTCATGAGTAAAATCCAGTGCTTGGACCCTGTAACAATTGCACAGTTTTCAGAGCCCTGGAGCAGTCTAATAAATACAATCAAATCGTATTTATTGAGTGCTCCCTATTTCTGATTGGCTAGATAGTTTGATTGGTCCAAGTGGGTTGCTATTAGTAGTCTCCCACCCGCTTCCAGTCCCAGTTTCAGTTTTATGGGGTGGGTAGGAAAAAAGTTAGTAACTAAAACTTGGATATGAGAAATATTTTTGCAGGGTCACATACTGAGCATTGGTGGAGTTGCTCTAATACAACAGATTTCCTCTTTTTGAGATGTGATGTCTAATGCACTGAGGTGCCACATTTCGAATATGATGATATCTGTGATCTGTTGCAAAACTAGGACCCGCGCAATTGGTTTTGCATAATAAATTTCAATTATTTTTTCTCATTTAGATGTATTCTTTCCATATTTGTTTTCAACTATGCATTTAAGTGAACCAGCATTTCAACTGCCAGTGAGTGAATCAGATTCCATCACCCATTGGGCAGCTAAGATCTTTTTTCAGTTGCACGCAAAGGGCCATAACCATTTTTTGTAACCCACAAACAATTGAGATCACATATGATTGTTAACAACAGTAGGGATCCATTTTTTCCATGTCAACTAATAGTCACCATTGACTAGTTAAAATTCTAGGTCAAAACCAGTGTTGCATGTTCTTGACTTTTATAAAGAATTAGTGTCATATTTCTTACAGAGGAGGATCTAAGATCAAAACCTGTGCTGTGAAGCAAAAACATTTATTCAGAACGTTGGTGATGGATAATATGCAGATTTGTAAAATTTCAATGAAGTTTTGTCAAAAATTTAAAAATCTATAGTTATGCATTAAAATCAAAATTTCAAAATAAAATAATTATTCGACAACAAGATGCCAAACCTGAAAAGGTACTATGGTATTAGAAAGGTTCCAGTTCAAAAAAAAACACATTAAAATGATTCTGGTTCTGGTTCCACAACAAAAATGGAACAGGTCTGATTCTTAAAAACATAAATTCCAGTTTTGAAAATCAGACCCAGATTCAGTTTAATTCCAAGTAACCAGAACCTACAATTAATTTGCCAGTTACCCTCTGGTTAGCCCCATACTTACAGTCTTAAAATTCCAGTTTCCATTTTGAGTCTGGTTCCACACATAAATAAATTGAACCAGAAACCCAGTGTGATATTAGTTCTTATCCAATTCCATTTCTATTTCTGATTCCACTTCGAGAACCAGTTCCAAAAATCAGTCTCAGTTCTGGTTAGCTTTTAAATAATCGGAATTGTAATTGCCAAACTAGGTACCCATCCAACACTAATCACAACACTTGTGTTGCATCAGTTGGTCAGCAACAGGAGCCATTACATACCTCTTCCCCCCCCCCCC
>Ga0209611_10001562_pt1 | contig 39394 bp, 30 predicted proteins | sample S1TSphgellanicum_3_FD_187693 | JGI IMG/M metagenome (GOLD analysis project Ga0209611, IMG submission 187693) | Host-associated microbial communities from peat moss isolated from Minnesota, USA - S1T2_Fc - Sphagnum magellanicum MG (SPAdes) (version 2) | ecosystem: Host-associated > Plants > Peat...
TACTACACGCCGATCGGTCCGATCCGCCTCGATGTCGCGGTACCGACCCCGCGCCGGCCGGGCGATGATTCGTTCGAGGTGTACATCGGTCTCGGACAGGCCTTCTGATGTGCCGCCTCGCACAGGCCCGCTGATGCGCTGCCTCGGACAGCCCATCGATTCGCCGCCTCGGACAGAGCTGCTGATGCGCCCCGGAAAGAGTTGCTGATGCGCCGCGCGCTGAAAATCTCCGGCTGGGTGGCGGGCAGCCTGACGCTGTTCGTGGTGCTGCTGTGCGTGGGAGTGTGGATCGCCGGCAATACCGGCCCGGGTAGGACCATGATCGAGAACCTCACCCGGCGGCTGACCTCCGGGCAGGTGTCCTTGAACGGCCTCAATGGATCGTTTCCGCGGCAACTCACCCTCGAGCGCCTGGAGTTGCGCGACTACCGCGGGGTGTGGCTGCATGCCGAACGGATCTCAGTGCAGTGGTCGCCGCTGGCGCTGCTGGCCGGGCGCGTCGAGGCGAGCGCGCTGCATGCCGCCGTGGTGAATATGCAGCGTCTGCCCGAATCCCCACCCAACGCCCGCAGCAGCGGGCCGGTATCGATTCCGCGCATCGACGTCGCCCAGGTGGCGGTCGATGTGCTCGAGCTCGGGCCGCAGTTGGCGGGCTCCGCGGCGTCGTTGGTGCTGCGCGGCGACGCGCATTTGCGTAACGTGACCGACATGCATTTCGATGCGCAGGCGCAGCGCATCGGCGGTGACGGCGACTACCGCCTGCGGCTGCGGTTCGACGCGCAGCACCTCGATGCGGACCTGACCGTGCATGAACCGGCGGGCGGCCCGTTGGAGAATCTGCTGCGCCTGCCGGGGTTGGGCGCGCTCGCGGCCACCGTCAACCTGAGCGGGCCGCGCGCGGCGGAACGTCTCGATCTGTCGATCGACGCCGGTGCGTTCCGCGGCCGGGCGCAGGGCAGCTTCAATCTGAACGATCTGTCGGCCGACCTGCAGGTGGATGTCGACTCCCCGGCGCAGGCGCCGCGGCCCGATCTGGGATGGGAGCGCGCGAGCCTGCACGGGCGTTGGCAGGGACCTGCCCAATCGCCGACCGCTCACGGCCGCCTCGAGATCGACCAATTGCGGCTGCCCGGCGCGACACAGATCGCGACGCTGCGGGGCGATCTTGACGCCGATGCAGGGAACGTCGCGCTGCACGCCATCGTCGGCGGCCTGCGAATACCCGGGCCTCGGCCGCAATTGCTGGAGGATTCGCCCGTGACACTCGAGGCGGCGATGCGCCTCGACGCGCCCGCGCATCCGCTCGAGCTCAACGCATCGCATCGATTGATCGTCCTGCACGCGACGGCCGAGACCGCTGCGGCGCGCGACGGCGGGCGCAGCGCCAGCGTCGAATTGCGCCTGCCGAGTCTCACGGAGTGGGCGGCGCTCGCGGGTCAGAAGGTCGAAGGCAGCGCGCTCATCAAGGCTCAGCTGCACAACGACGCGGACTCGACCCGCCTCACCCTCGACGCCAGCGCGGCCCTGCACGACGGCACCCTGTGGTGGAGCGGCGCGCTCGGCGACAGCGCCCGCCTGCAGTTGTCGGGGGCATTGACCGATCGCACCGTGCAAGTCGAGAACCTGCAACTCACCGGCCGCGCAGCGTCGTTGAAGGCGAGCGGCGAGGTATCGAGAGACCCGGCCGCCACGCTGCGGGCGCGCTGGGATCTCGCGCTTCCCGATCTCAAGGCATTGTCGCCGGCGCTCGCCGGCCGGCTCGACGGATCGGGGACCCTGCAAGGCCCGGCCGCCTCGCTCGCGGCCGAGGCGCGTGTCACGTCGACGCTGTCGGTGCGGGATTCGGCCAGCGGCACGCTGGATGTCACGGCGAAGCTCACGGGGTTGCCCGGGGCCCCCAGTGGATCGATCGTCGCGCAAGGCATGTTGCAGGGCGCGCCGCTGCAGCTCGACGTGACGCTGGAACGTGTTCTTTCCGGCGTCGTGGATGCGCGCGTGCAGCGCGCGGACTGGAAGAGCGTGCACGCCGACGGGGAGATCAGCATCGCACCCGACGCGCAGTCTCACGGCCAGCTGAGTCTGCAGATCGCCCGATTGGCGGATTTTCAGGACCTGCTCGGCACCAAACTCTCCGGCAGCCTCACGGGACACTTCGGCGTGCATCCCGATCAACATCGATCCCGGGCCGAGTTGCAGATCGATGCCCGCGACGTGAGCGTCGGTCAGTTCGCCGGCAACCTGCATGTCTCGGCGGAAGGGGCCACCGACGCCATGGCATTCAAGCTCGAGTTGCAGGCGCCGATGTTGGCGGGTGCGGCAGCGAGCCTGTCGGCGGACGGATCGCTGAACCTCGATGCGAGACAGATCTCGCTCAGCGCGGCCTCGGGAAAGTATCGCGAACAGGAGCTGCACTTGCTCGGCGCGTCGCAGATTTCGCTCGCCAACGGGCTGTCGGTCGATGCCCTGCGGATCGGCGCGGTGCATGCCCTGCTCGACGTCGGCGGCCAAATCTCGCCGGCGCTCGATCTGCATGCCTCCCTCACCGGCGTCGGCCCCGCGCTCGTGAACGGATTTTTGCCGGGAACGCTGGAATCTGGAAATATCGAGGCCCACGCGCAGCTGCAGGGCAGCCTGTCGCAGCCGACGGGCGAGGTGCGTGTGACGGCGACGGACCTGCGGGCCGGGGATGATTCGGCGCTCGGATTGCCGCCGCTCGAGCTGCGGGCCAGCGCGCGGCTGGAGGGCGACGTGTCGCAGATCGACGCCCAGCTGCTGGCCGGCAGCACCTCGCAGCTCAGTCTCACGGGCCGGGCACCGCTCGCGGCCTCCGGCGCCTTGGATTTGAAATTGAACGGCAAGCTCGACATCGGCTTGATCAATCCGCTGCTCGAGGCGCATGGACAACACGCCGCGGGCGATCTCACCGTGGACGCCACCGTGATCGGTGATGCCGCGTCACCGCAGATCCAGGGGTCGGTGGAGCTGGCCCACGGCAGCATCCGCGATTACAGCCGCGGCTTCAGCCTGACCGACATCACCGCCGACATCGTCGGCAACGAAGCGCTGCTGCAGATCAAGAGTCTGACGGCCAAGGCGGCTCCCGGGACCGTGTCCATGACCGGCACGATCGGCGTGCTGCAGAAGGGCATGCCCGTGGACATCGCGATCGAGGCCAAGAACGCGCAGCCGCTGGTGAGCAAGCTGGTGACGGCGAATCTCGACGCGGATTTGCACCTGCGCGGCACCGCGCGGGAACGCCTCGACATCACCGGCGACATCCATTTGCATCGCACCCTGATCGGAATTCCGAGCAGCCTGCCTCCCGATGTCGCCCTGCTCGACGTGCGCCGGCGCAGCAAGCCCGCCGCGGTTCCCGGCAAGCAATTGACCGTCGGCATGGACATCAAGGTACTGGCACCGCAGCAGATTCTGGTGCAGGGACGCGGCCTGGACGCGGAAATGGGCGGGGATCTGCATCTCACCGGCACCGCGGACGCGCCACTGGTGACCGGCGGGTTCGATTTACAGCGCGGCAATTTTTCGCTTGCCGGCGCCAAGCTCAATTTCACCGCCGGCCGCGTCAGTTTCAACGGAGCCGGCCTCAAGAGCAAGATCGACCCGACGCTGGATTTCACCGCGCAAACGACCGTCTCGGACACCACCGCGACCTTGCAAATCACGGGTCTCGCGGATGCGCCACAATTTGCCTTCACCAGCAGTCCCGCAAAGCCGCAGGACGAAATCATGGCGCTGCTGCTGTTCGGGGCTCCGCCACAGCAGCTCTCGGCGCTGCAACTGGCCCAGATCGGCGCGGTGCTCGCGACCTTGAGCGGTGTCGGCGGGGATGGCGGGCTCAACCCGCTCGCCAAGCTGCAAAAGAGCCTGGGTTTGGATCGGCTGACGGTCGGCGCCGGCACCACCAACACGCCCACCGGACCGCAGAACAGCGGCGCCAGCATCGAGGCGGGGCGTTACATCTCGAAGCGTGTCTATGTCGAAGCCAAGCAAAACACCACCGGCACCAGTCAGCTCGAGGCGGACATCGACCTGACCAAGCACTTGAAGTTGCAGACCCGGGTCGGCAACGGCACCGGCTCGGTCCTCGGCACCACCCCGGAGAACGATCCGGGCAGCAGCATCGGTCTGTCGTATCAGTTTGAATATTGATGCGCGCGGTGTCGGCGTGCAGGGCGTGGGTCCTGATGCGCGCGGAGTCGGCGCAGGGAGTGAGTCCTGAGGCGGCGCGAGCTGGGCAGATGGGCGGTTACCCGTGAAATTTTTACATTTCTTACCAATTGCTGTGATGCGATTTCCGACGTATATAATTAATGGCGAGCGGGCTTCGCGTACTTCAGCGCACGGCGCGCCGCGTCTCGAGTTCGCCGACGCGTATCTGGTTTTCGGAGGAATCGATGCAGCAGCAAGCACACACGGAATCCGCAACGCGCACTGCAGCACCGGCCGGGTCCCGGCATGCCGCGCGCGGCCCTACGCTTGCGGCCTATCGCGGTGCCGAGTTGGCGAGGGATCTTTTGTCGCAGCTGTTCCGCCGCCTGCCGTTCAGCCTCACGCTGCGGTTGTGGAACGAGGCGAGCTTCCGGGTCGGCGCAGCGAACGCAGACGCACCGGAATCGAAGTTCACGCTGGTGTTTCACGATCCTGAAACCGTTGCGACGACAGTGCTCGGACGCGATCCCTTGCGTTTCGCCGAGGCGTACTTCCGCGGCAGCTTGGATATCGAAGGCGATTTCTTTGCGGCGCTATCCCTCAAGGACCATTTGCAGGCGTTGCGCCTCTCGGTCGGCGAGCAGGTGGGAGCCGCCACTGCCGCGCTGCGCTTGCGCGCGCTGAATGCCAATGTGCGCCACCGGCAGGGTTGGACGCCCTCGCACGCGCGGGCGGTCAAGGCGCATTCCAAGGCGGAGAATCGCGACGCCATCCATTTCCATTACGACGTGTCGAACGACTTCTACGCGCTGTGGCTGGATCGAGCCATGGTGTATTCGTGCGCGTACTTTGAAACTCCGGACGTCGATCTCGACACGGCCCAGGAAGCGAAGCTCGAGCATATCTGCCGCAAACTGGCGCTCAAGCCCGGCGAGCAATTTCTCGACATCGGCTGCGGTTGGGGCGCGCTGGTGATCCATGCGGCACGGCGCCATGGCGTGCGTGCGCACGGCGTCACATTGAGCCCGCAGCAGCTGACGGTGGCGCGCGAACGCATCGCGCGTGCCGGCCTCGAGGATCGGGTCAGCGTCGAATTGCTGGACTATCGGGACATTCCTGGCGAATCGGCATTCGACAAGGTGGCGAGCGTCGGCATGTTCGAACACGTTGGGCTCAAGAACCTGCCGGGCTACTTTGCCACCGTGCAGCGCCTGCTCAAGCCGGACGGCCTGTTCCTGAACCACGGCATCACGCACGACTCGGAAGGGTGGCAGAAATCCATGGCCACGGATTTCATCAACCGCTACGTCTTCCCCGACGGCCAGCTCGACACCATCAGCAACATCCAACGCCAAATGGAACAAGCGAGATTCGAGATCGCGGATGTCGAGGCACTGCGCGCGCATTATGCGCTGACGCTGCGCCACTGGGTCGCGAGGCTTGAAAGCAGCCATGCAGGCGCTTTGCAGCATGTGAATGAAGCCACCTACCGGGTGTGGCGGCTGTACATGGCGGCGTGCGCTGTGGAATTCGAGTCGGGCCGCGTCGGCATCTATCAAGTGCTCGCGAGCAAGCGCGGTGCCGGCAACCTGCCGCTCACCCGACGGCATCTATACGTCTAGCAGCCTGGCGTCCTACAGCCTGTCGGACTTATGTCCTGGCAGCTGCCGGACATGCGTGCCTCTGCTGCGGCAGGCGGGCCTCGCGACGACGCCTCCAAGTCCGACAGGCTCCTAAGTATTGGATTGTTTTTGCTTGATGGCGTGCATCAAGGCATGCGTGTCCGCGGGTTTGCTCAGCTCCTCGACCTGCGAATCCGGCCGTGCACGCAAGGCCGTGAGGTCGCGCTGCAGCTCGTCGACGATCTGCAGGATCTTCGTCACCTTCTGTTCGCTCAGCAGATTGATCTGCAGGTCGAGATGCGAGCGGTGCTCGGCAATTCGAGCCATGCGATTTTGACGAATCAGCACCGCGACGGTCAGCAGCAGTGCATTGGAGCTGACCAAACCCTGCAGCCAGGGGTAAGGCGGCGCGTCGACGTAGTGCCACCCCGCGCGAGCTCCCCAGCCGTTGACCGCGATCCACGCGACGATGAACACAATGGCGAAGGCGAAATAGGCCGGACTGCCGAAGAACCGGCTGATGCGTTCGATCCGTTGCTGAACCTTGGGGATCTGCGCAACTTCGCCGGCCTCGAAGCGCGTCAGCAGTTCGAGGTTGTCCTTGGCCGAGGACGGCAGCCTTTCGGCTGCATCGGGGTCTGAGGCTTGCGGCGGCAGTTGATTCACTAAGAATGGACCGCGCGCGGGGTTTAAAGGTTCGACTGGATTGCGTAGCGGTCCGCCAGCGATTGATACAACGGCGGCGAGATCAGCTTCGAGACCGCAGCTGCGACGGCGGCGGTGACCATCAGCGGCAGCACCAAGGTGTGCTGCGCCGTCATCTCCATGACGATCACCAGCGAGGTAAGCGGGGCCTGGGTGACGCCGGCCAGGTAGCCGCACATGCCGAGAATGGCGAATTCGACGGCCGAACCCTGCCTGAGCGCATCGGCGATGGACTGGCCGAAACCCGCGCCCACCGACAGTGAGGGAGCGAGCAACCCCGCAGGGATGCCGCTCAAGTACGACAGCAGAGTCGCCGCGGCGCGGGCCGGCGCGTAGAACCAGGGAAGATGCGCGTGGTTCTCCAGGATGGAGCGTGCTTCGGCGTAACCGGTGCCGTAGGTGAGACTGCCGCTCGCCGTTCCGATGGCGGCAACGGCCAATCCGCACACTGCGGCAAACAGGGCAGGGCGCTCGCGGCGCAGGCGCCCGAGCGCTCCCGGCAGGCGCTCGCTGCCGGCCAGGGTGAGACGGCTCACCGATCCTCCCGCGAGACCGCAGGCGGCCGCCAGCGCCAGGATCGCGGGAGTGATGGCCCGCGTCTGCAGTGCGGCCGTGGGCTGACCAAAGTAGGTATAGTCGCCAACCAGCGCAATCGCCACGACGCCCGCGAGTATCACCGCCGTCAGTGTCGTACCGCTGGCACGCTCCTCGAAGGACCGCGATAGTTCCTCGATCGCGAACACGATGCCGGCGAGAGGCGTGTTGAACGCGGCCGCGACCCCGGCCGCGCCTCCCGCGAGCACCAGAGCACGCCGCTGCTCCTCGGGGTGGCCTAGCGGCATCCATCGGTACACGCAGTGTACGATCACGGCGCCGACGTGCACCGTCGGCCCCTCGCGGCCGATCGACCCGCCGCACAGCAAACCGACGCAGGCGAGCCCGACCCGGCCGATGACCACCATCGGCTTGAGCAATGCCTCGCCGGCCGCGCCCGCGCCCGGCCGCAGGGCGAATATGGTTTGCGGAATGCCGCTGCCCTCGGCGCCGCGAAAATAGCGGCGCGTCGTCCAGGCAACCAGGGAAAACCCCGCCGGCGCGAGCAGCCAAGGCCACCACGGCGAGACCACCACGAGACGGCGCAGGCCGGATTGCGCGACGTCCGCCAGTGCCGCAAAGGCGACCGCGGCGAGACCGACGCAGGCAGCCGCGCTCCACAGCAACAGCCGCGACTTCCAGCGGGGCAGCGACCAGATCAAGTTGAGGCGCATCCGCCGCAATATAGCAGCGCGTGCGGGTTGCTATTACTTAGACCTGGCGCAGCGGCTGATTTTTATGACTCGCGTACGTGGCCGATAGGCTCTGTTGAATTCATACGTGACGGCGGTGTGGGTCTACAAGCCCGATGGCGCGACGCTGATTGTCGTGACTTGGGGTGGTGCAGCGGCCGGTCGTCATGACTGGACGTGGTGCAGCGGCTGATCGTCATGACTTGCGCTGGTGCAGCGGCGATCGTTATGACTTGCCTGGCGGATTGCGCAACCGCTCGGTAATCCACCACATGTGGTCCTCCGGGTCGAGCGCCCCGTAGCTCAAGTCGGACCAATACTCTGCGCCGTAATCATGGGTCGCCGGCTCCTCCACGATCCGCGCGCCGCGGGAGCGGGCGTGGGCACAATGCGCCAACGCGTCGTCGACGAAGAACATGATGCTTTGCGTGGCGGCTCCCTGCAGCGACTTGGGGCTGCGCATAGAGCGCCGCCAGTTAGGCGCGTCAGGCGATTCCTGGCCGACCATGATCAACCCCTCGCCGTAGACGAGTTCCGAGTGTTCTATGCGTCCGTTCTGCCCTTCCACCTTGAGCCTTACTTCGAAGCCGAAGGCGTCGCACAGCCAATCGATGGCCGCCGCGGCGTCCTGGTAGATGACGCTGCTGGACATCCGCGGCCAATCGCTGGGGGTTGGTTTCATGTGGACTCCGCCCGGGTCGAAGATGATAGTATTTTCACATGCCAGAGCAACTCGCAACTCCGTGATCGAAAAGCGCTCGATCGACTACGTGCCGATCGCCGAGCGCCACGGCAAGGTCTGGCATCTGTGGCCGGTATGGTTTTCCGGCGATGCCCACCTGGCGACGGTCGCCACCGGCGTGGTGGGGGTCGCGCTCGGCGGACATCTGCTCTGGATGGCGCTCGCGGTGCTGCTCGGCTGCGCCGTCGGCACGTTTTTCATGGCCTTCCATTCCACCCAGGGTCCGCAACTCGGCCTGCCGCAGATGATTCAGTCGCGGCCGCAATTCGGCTATGTCGGCGCTCTTCTGGTTTGGGGAGTGGCGCTCATCGCCTACATCGGGTTCAACGCCTTCAACCAGATCCTGGCGGCGCAAACCGTGCAGTCCCTGTACGGCGGTGACTCGACGCTGACGATGTTGGCGTTCACGCTGCTGTCCGTCTCCCTGGCGGTGATCGGCTACGACTTGATCCACGTTGCACAGCGCTGGGTTGCATACCTGTTGATCGCGGCGCTGCTGGTATTCACGCTGGCCGTGCTCATCAAGGGGAACCTGCCGGCGCGCGAGACCGCCTTTGGCGAGTTCGTCGCCGTACCGTTCCTGACGCAGTTCTTCGCCGCGGCCTCGTACCAGATCAGTTGGTCGATCTACGTGTCGGACTACTCGCGCTACCTGCCGCGCGACGTCGGCGTCGGCGCTTCGTTCTGCTGGACCTACCTCGGGGCATTCGTCGGCGGCACCTGGATGATGCTGGTGGGAACGTTGTCCTCCGCCCTGTATCCGACCATGGAAGTGGCGACGGGCCTGCGCATGGTGGCGGACAGCGTATTGCCGGGTTTTGGAAAACCGCTGCTGTTGTGCTCGCTGGTGGGCCTCGTGACCATCACCTCGCTCAACTACTATGGTGCGTCGCTGACGCTGCTCAGCGTCATGGATTCGCTCAAACCGAGCCGCCCGACGCTGGCGAAGCGATTGATCACCTTGCTGGTTTCGACCGTCATCGCCACCGGCCTGGCGCTCGCCTCGTCGCACGATTTCGTGCAGAAGTTCAGCGAGTTCCTCGCTGTGCTCCTGTATCTGTTCACGCCGTGGACTGCGATCAACCTGGTGGACTTCTACCTGATTCGCAAGGGGCATTACTCGGTGCGCGAGATTTTCAACCCGCGTGGCATGTATGGACGCTGGAATCAGCGCGGCCTGTGGGCGTACGGCATCGGGTTCGTGGCCATGATCCCTTTCTTCAGCACCGAGCATTTCAAGGGGCCGGTGGCGAGGGCGCTCGGCGGCGCCGATATCGCCATGCTGGTCGGATTGCCGGTATCGGCGCTGGTGTACGTGCTCGCGTGCCGCTCGCTCGACGTCGTCGGCGACCGCGACCGGGCGCATGCGGCGGATTTGGGTCTCGATCCCGACGCGGCCTGAAGTGATCGTGCCCGACGGGGCAGGTACCGCGGCGAAAATCTGCATTGCGCGAACCGCGCTGCTCAAACATGCATCCACGCCCGCGCTTGCAGCGTGGCAAATTGAAAGCGTCTACATTCCGGTCGCCAAGAACGCGTTCAAGGCCGCGGCGACTGCGCGGGGATCCTCCCAGAACGGATTGTGACCGAGCCCCGCAAAAATTTTCACCTGGGCGCGCGGCAGCGCGTCGCGCAGCGAACGCCGCACGTCTTCCTCCATGATGGGGTCCTTGCTGCCCCAAATGAGCAAAGTGGGAGCTTTGAGGCGCGGCAGGGTGCCTTGCAGGTCGGCATACTGATTGCCGAGACCTTGATCGAGAACCGCGAGCCACACCCGCAGCGGAATGCCGGCCGCGTCCTTGCGCTGCCGACGGATGAAGTCAGGATCCACCGGCGTCGGCGAATCCCACCAGGCGATCATGAAGGGAGAGTCCGGATCGATGGGCTCCTTCAACTGGCGAATGGAGGCGGCGAAGTCGAACTGCGGCGCCTGCGTCCGGGCGCCCGGCGGGCGGCCGCCGGTCGAGGAGATGAGGACGACGTGCGCGGTTCTTTCCGGCCAGTATTCGGCGAAGGTCTGGGCGATGATGCTGCCGAGCGAATGCCCGACGATGTCCGCCTTTTTTACCCCCAGGGCATCCAGCAGCAGTTTGATGTCATACGCGAAATCCAGCCGCGTGTAGCAGCATTCCGGCTTGCTGGATTGGCCATGCCCTCGGATGTCGACCAAGATCACCCGGTCGCGTTTCGACAGGTACGGCAGCATCGGGACCCAATCGCGCGCGCTGTCGGTGTAGCCGTGAATCAACACCACGGCCGGGCCCGAAGGGTCGCCGCGGTCGATGTACGCGAGGGTCTCGCCGTCCGCCAATGCGATGCTCTTCTTGCTCGCATCGAAGGCGTCGAGGTCAATGTCGAGGTGCGGCGGCGCCGGCTTGGCGGACGGAGCGGCGGACGGAGCGGCGGGCGGAGTGGGAGCCGTAGTGGGGGGCTGAGCAGCCGGTGGAGCGGACACCGGATGGGCGGGCTGAGCGGCGACGAGCGCCGGGGAGGCGCAAATTGCGCCCAACCACAGCAAGGTTTCGCCGAGCCGGGGGCCAGAGGTCTTTTTCATTTACACATTCTCCGCTGGCTAATTCTTCAGGCGAAAGCCCGTTTTGAACATCCAGGCGACGACGCAGATACAGAGCGCTGCGAAGCCGACGGTCATGGTCATGCTGATGCCCACGCTCACATCGGCGGCGCCATAAAAACTCCAGCGAAAGCCGCTGATCAAGTACACGATGGGATTGAAGAGGCTGAAGGCGCGCCAGGCGGGCGGCAGCATGTCGATCGAATAGAAGGCGCCGCCGAGGAAGGTCAGCGGCGTGATGACGAGCATGGGGATGAATTGCAGTTGCTCGAATCCCTTGGCCCAAATGCCGATGATGAATCCGAACAGGCTGAACGTGACCGCGGTCATGAGCAGGAACGCGCTCATCCAGACCGGGTGCAGAATCTTGATCGGTACGAACAATGACGCGGTGGCGAGGATGATCAATCCGAGAACGACCGATTTGGTCGCAGCGGCGCCCACGTAGGCAAGGACGATCTCCGCGTACGACACGGGCGCAGACAGGAGTTCGTAGATCGTGCCCGTGAATTTCGGGAAGTAGATGCCGAAGGAGGCGTTGGACAGGCTTTCGGTGAACAGGGCCAGCATGATCAACCCGGGTACGATGAACGCGCCGTAGCTGACCCCGCCCGACATCGACAAGCGCGAACCGATCGCCGCGCCGAATACCACGAAATACAGGGACGTGGTGATCACCGGCGTGACCAGACTCTGCACCACCGTGCGCAGCGCCCGGGCGATCTCGAACTTGTAGATCGCCCACACTCCGTGCCGATTGAAGACGAAGCCCGATCCGGCCGGGTTCATGACGCAGCACGATTCATGAGGAGGCCCGATTCAGGAGTGGCCCGGCACATGCGGCGGCCCAGTAGACGCGGCGGCCCGGTACATGCGGCAGCTTGGTGCAGGATACGGCCGGGTGAATGCTGCGCTCCTTTGAAATGGTGCACCCCGATTCATGCGTGGCCGCTGACCAGCTTGACGAAAATATCCTCCAATGAACTTTGGTGCGTCTGCAGGTCCTTGACCACGATCGACATTTCGCTCATGCGTTTGAGCAGCGCCGAGACGTCTATGCTGTTGGCACCGTCGACGGTGTAGGTCAGATCGTGTCCATCCGCATTGAGTTCGAGTCCCCATGATTCGAGGCCTGCCGGAACGCGGGTGAGGGGCTCCTTGAGATGCAGGGTCAGCTGCTTCTTGCCGAGCTTGTGCATCAGACTCGTTTTCTCCTCGACCAGCACCAGCGTGCCCTTGTTGATGACGCCGATTCGATCGGCCATCTCCTCCGCCTCTTCGATGTAGTGGGTCGTGAGGATGATGGTGACGCCCTTGTCGCGCAGCGCGCGCACCAGTTTCCACATGTCGCGGCGCAGCTCCACGTCGACGCCGGCCGTCGGTTCATCGAGGAACAAGATCTCAGGCTCGTGCGACAATGCCTTGGCGATCATGACCCGGCGCTTCATGCCTCCGGACAACGTCATGATCCGGCTGCCGCGCTTGTCGAGCAGCGACAGGTCGCGCAGCAGTCCCTCGATGAACGCAGGGTTCGGCGCGCGGCCGAAGAGGCCGCGGCTGAAGGACACCGTGGCCCATACGGTCTCGAAAGCGTCCGTGCTCAGTTCCTGCGGTACCAATCCGATCTTGGAGCGGGCCGCGCGGTACTCGCGCACGATGTCGTGGCCGTCGGCGGTCACCGTGCCGCCGCTCGCGGTGACGATTCCGCAAACGATGTTGATGAGCGTCGTCTTGCCCGCGCCATTGGGTCCGAGCAAGGCGAAGATCTCGCCCTTGTCGATCTCCAGGTTGATGGGATTCAGCGCCTGAAAGCCGGTCGCATAGGACTTGACGACGTCGCGGATCGAGATGACGGGATTCACGCGCTGCCTGCTATGCGCGCGATCAGCGCGCGCGTGAACTCCGCGGTGCTGGCGCGTCCGCCCAGGTCGCCGGTACGCACCTTGTCGGTATTGAGCGCATGATTGATGGCATTGCGCAGGCGGGTCGCCATGTGCGGCAGATGACAGTGATCGAGCATCATCGCCGCAGCGAGCATCAGAGCGGTGGGATTAGCCACGCCTTTGCCGGCGATGTCCGGCGCCGAACCGTGCACAGCCTCGAAGATCGCGGCGTTGGCGCCGATATTGGCGCCCGGCGTCATTCCCAGGCCGCCCACCAAGCCGGCGACCAGATCGGACAGGATGTCGCCGAAGAGATTCGTGGTCACCAGCATGTCGAACTGCCAGGGATTGAGCACCAACTTCATGGCGCAGGCGTCGATGATCACGGTCTCGAGCACGAAGCGGCCTTGGTAATTGCGCTCGTACAGTTCTAGGCCCGTCTCGAGGAAAATCCCCGTCAGGGCTTTCATGATGTTGGCCTTGTGTACGATGGTGACCTTCTGGCGGCCGTTGGCAACCGCGTACTCGAACGCGAATTGGAGCAGGCGCCGGCTGCCTTGCCGGGTGTTGACTCCGGAAGCCATGGCGACGGCGTGCGGGTCGTCATCGATCTGGATGTAGTGCTCGTGCCCGATGTACAAGCCTTCCAGGTTTTCGCGCACCACCACGAGGTCGATGTTGTCGAATCGGCCGCCCGGAATCAGCGTGCGCGCCGGACGCAGATTGGCGTACAGCTTGAACTCTTCGCGCAGTCGCACGTTGGAGGAACGAAAGCCGCCGCCCGACGGGGTTTCGAGCGGGCCCTTCAAGGCGAGCCGCGTCTTCTTGATGCTCTCGATGGTCTTGGGGGGCAGCGAATCGCCCGCCGTTCTCACGCCCTCCATGCCCGCCACTTGCGTGTCCCACGCGAACGGCGCCCCGAGCGCCGCCAGCACCTCGACGGCGGCGGCGATGATTTCCGGGCCGATCCCGTCTCCGGGGATCAGCGTCGCAGGTATGGTGTGTGGCATGGTGATGGCTCGCGGGGTGAGGGCAGGACGAATGCCGAGAACAGGATCGAATGCCGAGGACGTTGGCAACACTACGAATCGGCCCCCCTATCCTATGCTGCATCCATTGCGGGAGGCCAGTGCCGGGCGAGCCGATGTCTCGCATTCTGTCTGAGGTCCATCTGCTGCGGAGGCCTCGCGACGATGTCCTTCAGACAAGCTGCTGCGGATCCCAGATTCAACCGAGTGAGGGCTAAATCCGTCTCAGGTTTGGCAACGTCGTTTGGGCAACGTCGTTTGGGGTACCTCGTTTGGGGTACCTCGTATCGCTACGTGGTTTGGGCTAGGTGGAATACCTTAGTTGGGCCACATGGAATCCCTTGGATGGGCCACGTGCGATACCTTGAGTTGAGCCTGGAATGCTGAGAGGCGCAACAGCCGTTGCGTGGCAGTATTCAGTTTGCGGCGCTTCACGTAAACTGAATCGACAGCAGGCGACCCGCCGCAAAGAATACTGGTGAAGACGGATGCGATTGCGCAATATACCTGGCTCGGGCGCGCGTGCGACTGCGGCGTTCCGTATCCTACGGGCCGTGTCTGCGGCGCTATGCGCGCAGTTTGCCGCGCTACTGTGCGCGCAGCTTGCCGCTGCGTCCGCAACGGAGTTTCCGAAGCCGCTGCCCTCCGAGACGATACCCAAAGTCGAAACGCTTCCCGCCAAGTATCCGACCACGTGGAGCTTCCTCAATTATGCCGGGGACCGGATCGAGCTGCGCAACGTGGGCAGCGACACGCGCGAAGTGAAAGGGCAATTGCAGGCGCATGATTCAGCGACGCTGCTGGTTCCCGACAAGCGGCCGGAATTGTACGTGGCCGATACCGTATGGTCGCGGGGCTCGCGCGGCACTCGCACGGATTTCATCACGGTCTACGACACGCAGACACTCAATCCGATCGGCGAGGTGGTGTTGCCCGGCGCCAAGCGCGCCTTGATCACGGCGATGGAAGGATTGATTGCGTTCACCGACGATCAGCGAATGGCCCTGGTGTTCGACTTCACTCCCGCCTCGTCGGTCACGGTGGTCGACCTCGTGAAACGGCAGGTTCTGGGCGAAGTGGAAATTCCAGGCTGCTCCCTGGTGTATCCGTCGGGCACCCGTGGATTCTCGACTCTGTGCTCGAGCGGCACCCTGCTGACCGTACGCCTCGATGCCAATGGCGCCGTGGCAGGCCGCACGGAGTCCAAGGCCTTCAATCCGCTCGACAGCGATCCGCTGTTCACCGCGTCGGCACTGGTCGGCGGCGTGCGCTACTTTCCGAGCTTCCATGGCCGGATTCAGCCCATCGACATGCGCGGCGACGAGGCCAAGGTGCTGCCGGATTGGCCGTTGACGACGCCGGCCGACGCGGCCGGGCACTGGCGGCCGAGCGGTTGGCAGCTGGTCTCAGGCGATGACAAGCTGTTGTACGTTCTCATGCAGCCGGACGCGCATGAAGGCACCCACAAGGATCCCGCGACGGAAGTGTGGGTATTCAACACCGCGACCAAGACGCGCACCAAACGGCTGCGGCTTGCCAGGCCGGGCTCGTCGATTGCCCTGACTCACGCCGCGGACCCGCTGCTGCTGGTGCAGGCCGGCGAGCGGCTCGACGTTTACGACACGAACGGCGCTCTGCAGCGAAGTTTGGATCTGCCGGGTCTGCATACACGCATGCAGATCGAGCCCGTGCGTTGAGGATGGCCGCGCGGAGGGGAGCAGTCGGTCTTGCGGTGCGGCCGAAACCCGGCAAGAGAGTGGGGAAATGTCGGTACGCGGTGTCGTATCAGGGCCGAGTCTGACAGGAGAGTTCAAGAGTGGCACAGTTTGATGATCTGACCGAGAGAGTCTTGCGCGGGTTTGCGAGCCGCACGTCGCGGCGCAGCCTGTTCAGCGTGCTGGGGGGATTTCTGGCCGGAGCGGCCGCGCTGCCGTTGTTGCCCGTGGCGCGCGCGGGCGAGACCGACGCCAATGCCGCGGATCCGAACTCCGGGCAAACCCCGCCCCAAAGCACCGGCAACCCGCAGGATCCGGGCGATCCGACCAAGTGCGACTATTGGCGCTATTGCGCCATCGACGGCTCGCTCTGCGCGTGCTACGGCGGGAGCGTCAATTCATGTCCGCCCGGCACCGAAATGTCGCCGGTCACGTGGATCGGCACCTGCCGCAATCAGGCGGACCAGCGCAGCTACATCATTTCCTACAACGACTGCTGCGGTGGCGTGGCATGGGGCCGCTGTGCCTGTCAGAACAACCAAGGCGACCGCCCGGTGGTGCGTCCGCAGAACAACAACGAGGTGACGTGGTGCTTCGGCACCAAGAGCCAATCCTACACGTGCTCGACCGCCGTCATTCTGGGGGTGGCGCTTGACCAGAAGTGAAGCAGCGAAGATCGACCCGGCGCCGATGTCCGAGTGCAAATCAGGCGTAGATCGACTGGGCTCAGATCGACCGGGCGCAGATGATCAATGATTGAAGCCGTCAGCCGCCGGCGGTCGCTGGCGGCGCTGGCGGCGCTGCTGCTGGCCGCAGGCTACGGTCGGCTGCCGGGCTCGTCTGCCGCCGCGGTTGTCGAAGAATCACCGGCGGGCGTCGACAACATGCAACGCGCCTGGCAAAACTGGACGCTCAACTGCCAAGGTTGTCACCGACCCGACGGCACCGGATCCGAAGGCACCGCGCCGAGCTTGGCGGGCACCGTGTCGAAATTTCTCTCGGTGCCGGGCGGGCGCGAGTATCTCGGCCGCGTACCCGGCGTCGCCGCCTCGCCGCTGTCCAACGCGGATCTATCGGAAGTGATGAATTGGATGTTGTGGCGTTTCGACCGGCAGCACCTGCCCGCCGATTTCCGGCCGTTCACGGCCAGCGAGATCGGACAGTTGCGTGCCGCGCCGCTGCGACTTGAAGCCTCCGGGATGCGGGCGGAATTATTGCGCAGAGCGGAGCAGTCTGCGCCACCTTAGAAAGCGCGCGCTGCTTGCGACGCGGATCCGGCTGCGGTGTGCCGATGAGCCGCCTGCGCGGACCGGGCAGCGGTGTGACGATCGGTCACTTGCCCTCTGCGGGTAATGGGTGCTGAGGGGCGGGATTGCGGGAATCACGCCCGTAATAGTCCGGATAATCTTCGCTCAATCCCTTGAAGCGCCGATGTACCCAAAGGTATTGCTCGGGCACGCGGCGAATTTGCGCCTCCAGCAGGACATTGAAGCGCTCGACGTCGCCAACCGCATCCTTGCCGGGGAAATTCTCGAGCGCCGGTCCGATCACGACGCGGTAGCCGGCGTTGCCCGGCAGCCGCTCGGGGAAGTAGGTAAGCACGGCGGCGCCGGAGATACGCGCGAGCCGCGAGGTCGCGGTGTTGGTGGCGGCCGGGATCCCGAAGAAGCGCACCATGGCGGCGCCCTTGTTGCGGTAGCTTTGGTCGGGCGCGTACCACACGGCCTCGTTGTTCTTGAGCGCGCGAATCATCGAGCGGATGTCATCGTAGGCGATCGGATTGCCGTGGCGCGAGATACCCGTGAACATCGCATGCGACAGCAACGCATTCTTGGTCGGCCTGTAAACGACGTTGAGCGGCACCACGGTGCCGAGAATTCGGGTGGCAATTTCGATGGTGGTGAAATGGCCGCCGATCATGATGGCGCCGCGGCCCTGATCGAGCGCCGCCCGCAGATTCTCCAAGCCCTGCACCTCGGCCAGACGGTGCACGCGCCGGTTGCTGCTCCACCAGGTGACGGCGGTCTCGCACAGGCCCATCCCTAAGCTCTGGCAGTGACGCCTGAGCAGCTCGCTCTGTTCGCTCGCCGGCAACGCCGGCATGCATAGTTGGATGTTGCGGCGGGCAATGCGCACGTAGGCAAGCGGCAGGGCGCCGATCAGTCTGCCGATTGCAGACCCGACATGCCGCTGTGCTGCAAACGGCAACAGTTCGATCGCGCGCAGAAAGCTCAAACCCGCCCAGGTGACCCAGTACTTGGGCAACAGCAAGTTCAGGCGCATCGCACTTGAGCGCTCGACGCAGTCCGCCGCCCCGCATAGCATTTCGCGAATGTATTCACTGCTGCAGCGACTAAGATCCTTGCGATACGGCCTCTGGTTCCGCGTTTCCGAGCGCATACGTTGGTCGCGCGGTTCATTCGAGGAAACGCCAGCCCGCGAACTTTGTGACGCAGATTCGGAGCAGGGCGAGAGAATAGCTGCGTTACGCGGCCGTTACCAGGTGCAATTTGAACGGCACATGAATGCAGCGACCAGCCGGAACAACTACGAATACCTCGACATCCTCGATCGCAGCTGGAAGGGGCGGGACCATCCCGCATCGGGCGGTGTGCTTTGCGATATCGGCTGCGCCAGTTTCTGGTATGCGGCCGCGTTGCAGTGCTATTTCCGCCCGTCGCGAATGATCGGGATGGAAATTGAAGGCCATCGGCTGCTGCGAGACGGCCGCACTCGCATCGATTACGCAACCGGCTACCTCATGCGCGTGCCCAACGCGCGGTTCGTGGTGGCGGATTACCTGTCATACGACCAGCCGGCGGAGGTTATCACAGCCTGGTTTCCGTTCCTGACCCCGTCAGCCCTGCTGGCGTGGCGGTTGCCGCTGAGGCTGCTGGCTCCTGAACTGCTGTTCAGGCAAATTGAACATAATTTACGATCAAATGGCCTGTTTTTCATGGTGAATCACGGTCTCGAGGAGTGGACCACGGCCCGCGCCTTGTGCACTGCGGCAGGTCTTCTCTGCATGTCCTTCGAAGCCAAGCCTGGCGCCTTGAGCCAGCACCGCTTGCGGCCGCCGGTGGCATCCTGGTGGCGACACCCCATGATCGAGGATCGGGATAGATAGGCTCCCGAATCCCGCCTCTTGGCGGGCTGTCTGATGCATCGCGACGACGAACCTTAAGTCCGACAGGCTGCTGTAACATTCGTCTTTACCCTCAATTTGTTGTATTATTGACCCCGGTTCGTGAATTTCTACTTGGTCCGTTTCTGGTCACCGCGCCGCTCCGGCGTCACCTTGACCACAACCCACAAAGCAGGTTTCGTCGATCCAGGTGGCAGGCACGCGGCACATTGCTCCGCAGTGCGCATACGTGACCGGCCGATAAGCTTCCTTTGTTGTAGTAGGTATTCTTCACATGACGAAAATGTATGTTGGCAATCTCCCGTTCTCGATGGACGAGTCTGCGGTGCGCGCGCTGTTCGAAAAGCATGGTGCCGTACAGTCGGTTGCGCTGATCAATGATCGCGACACCGGTCGGCCCCGCGGCTTCGGCTTCGTTGAAATGGCAAGCGCAGACGCTGCGCGCGCCATGCAGGCCTTGAATGGCCACGATGTCGACGGGCGAGCGCTGAAGGTGAATGAGGCGCAGGAGCGCACCGGCGGTGGTGGCGGTGGAGGTGGTGGATCGCGCGGTCCGAAGCGCTGGTAAAGCGTTTCGCATCGAGCGAGATCTGGGGCCGCAACGATGCGGCCCCAGTCGTTTGCGGCGGCGGCGCTTTAATCTCGAGGATCAGGGTTTACGCCAAAGACCGCTTTGCCTATAATCGCGGCCCTCGGCGCGGGGCCTTGTTTGATCGAGGTCCGCGTTCGGGGAGAATGTCTGCCCTTGAAGCGGGGCAATGCGAGGGGGCCGATGGTCCCCTTTTTTCGTATGGGCCTTAGGTTCGAGCCGAATGCGTGACGCCTTGATGCGCCTGTTGGAGCCGCCGATCGAGGCTCTGGGCTACGAACTGGTCGATATCGAGTTTGCGCGCGCCGGGCGCGGTGCAGTGGTGCGGATATTCATCGATTGCCGTGCGCAGGATACGGGCCGCGACATCACGGTCGAGGATTGCGCGACCGTGAGCCATGCGGTGAGTCAGGTGCTGGAAACCCAGGATCCCATCAAGGGGCATTACACATTGGAGGTGTCGTCGCCGGGATTCGATCGGATTTTGCGGACGCAGGCGCACTTTGAGCGTTTCGTCGGCAAGCGCATGTTCGCCGAGCTGAAACTGCCGATCGACGGACGGCGGCGCTACGTTGGAGAGTTGAAGTCGGTCGCCGGGGGCACGATTGTAGTGGAGGTGGACGGCAAGGCGTACAGCCTGCCACTTGAACGGATTCAAAAGGCGCGATTGCGGCCCGAATGAAAGAGCTTGAAGGAGCTTGAAGGATCATGAACAAAGAAATCTTGATGGCGGTTGATGCGGTATCCAACGAGAAGGGCGTAGACAAGGAAATCATCTTCGACGCGCTCGAAGCCGCGCTGGCATCGGCCACGCGCAAGAAGCACGGCGAGGAGCTCGACGTGCGCGTCTCCATCAACCGCAAGACCGGCGGCTACGACACGTTCCGCCGCTGGAAGGTGTTCGCCGACGAATCCACCGAGCTCGAGGTGCCGGAGCGCGAACTGCGCCTCGACGACGCGCGCGAAATCGACAAGGACGTGGAACCGGGCGGCTACGTGGAAGAGCCGATGGAATCGGTGCCGTTCGGCCGGATTCTCGCGCAGACCGCCAAGCAGGTGATCGTGCAGAAGGTGCGCGAGGCCGAACGGGCGCAAGTGGTCGACGCCTACCAGGATCGGTCGGGAACGCTGGTGAGCGGCATCGTGAAGCGCGTCGACCGCAACGGCGTGTATGTCGACCTCGGTGCGAACGCCGAAGGCTTCATCGCGCGCGAGGAGATGATTCCGCGCGAGCCGGTCCGTTCGCAGGACCGCATCAAGGCGTACCTGAAGGAAGTGCGCACCGAGCCGCGCGGTCCGCAGCTGTTCCTGTCGCGCACCGCGCCGGAATTCCTGATCGAACTCTTCAAGCTCGAAGTGCCGGAGGTGGGACAGGGCCTGATCAACATCCTGGCCGCGGCCCGCGACCCCGGCGTGCGCGCCAAAATCGCCGTGCGCAGCAACGATCCGCGCGTCGACCCGGTGGGGGCGTGCGTCGGCATGCGCGGCTCGCGCGTGCAGGCGGTGTCCAATGAAATCGCCGGCGAGCGGGTCGACATCATCCCGTTCGACGACAACCACGCGCAGTTCGTCATCAATGCCATGGCGCCCGCCGAGGTCACCTCGATCGTGGTCGACGAGGATTCGCACTCCATGGACATCGCGGTGTCCGAGGACAAGCTGTCGCAGGCGATCGGCCGGGGCGGACAGAACATCCGCCTCGCGAGCGAGCTCACCGGCTGGGAATTGAACGTCATGAGCGAATCGCAGGCCGAGGCGAAGAGCGAGACCGAATCGCTGGCGCTGCGCGAAACCTTCATGAAGCAGCTGGACGTCGACGCCGACGTGGCCAGCATCCTGGTGCAGGAGGGTTTCTCGACCATCGAGGAAATCGCCTACGTGCCCGCCAGCGAGCTGAACGGCATCGAGGAGTTCGACGAGGAGATCGTCAAGGAGCTGCGCACGCGCGCCCGCGACGTGCTGCTGACGCAGGCCATCGCGAGCGAAGAATCGGTGGACGGTGCGGAGCCGACCGCCGACCTGGTCGAAACCGCGGGCGAGGCGCTGGCGAAGACCCTGGCCCGCAAAGGCGTGCGCACGCGCGACGACCTGGCGGACCTCGCCGTCGATGAATTGGTCGAGATGGGCAGCGTCGACGAGAAGACGGCCGGTGAGTTGATCATGGATGCGCGCAAGCACTGGTTTGCGGAAGAAGCGAAGGTTTAGGAGCAGCTATGGCAGATGTTACGGTCGCCCAGTTCGCCGAGGTACTGAAAGTGCCGGTCGATCGGCTGCTGCAGCAGCTCGATCAGGCGGGGATCAAGGTCGACAGCGCCGAGGACATGATCAGCGAGGATGCCAAGCACGAATTGCTGACGCATCTGCGGCGCAGCCATGGTCACGACGACCTGCAGGCCGATGCGGCGCCGCGCAAGATCACCCTGCGGCGCAAATCGCAATCCGAGCTCAAGCTCGCGAGCCCACAAGGGCGCGCCCGCACGGTGAACGTCGAAGTGCGCAGCAAGCGCACCTATGTGAAGCGCGAAGTCCTCGAGGATCAGGCACGGCATCAGCAGGAGGAAATCGACCGTCTGCGCGAGACCGAAGAGCGGGCCAAGGCGGCGATCGAGCGCGCCGAACACGACCGGCTCGAGAAGGAGCGGCTCGATCGCGAGCGGCTGGAAGAGGAGAGCCGGCGGCGCAGCGACGAGGAAAGCCGCAAGCGCACGGCGGAGGAGGAGGCGCGCCGGGTCGCCGAAGTCCAGGCGCGCGAAGTGGCGGAGCGCGAGCGCAAGAACGGGGCGGCGAAGCCCGGCAAGGCCGCGCGCACCGAGGTCGACGACAAGGCCACGCGCTACGGCCGTCAGGAACTGCACATCGTCGGCGACGTGAGTTCGCGCCACAAGAAGAAGAAATCGCGCGACGGACGCCGCCGTTCGGTGGGCGGCGAATCCGACACCAAGCATGGCTTCGAGATGCCGACCGCGCGCGTGGTGCGCGAGGTGGCCATCGGCGAGGCCATGACCGTGGGCGAGCTGGCGCAGAAGATGGCGGTCAAGGCCACCGAAGTCATCAAGGTCATGATGAACATGGGCGTCATGGCGACGATCAACCAGATGATCGAGCAGGACACGGCGGTGCTGGTGGTCGAGGAGATGGGCCACACGGCGGTGCTGCGCAAGGAAAACATCATCGAGGACGATCTGCAGGGCGAAACCGATGAGTCGCTCGAAGTGTTGCCGCGTCCCCCGGTCGTGACCGTCATGGGACACGTCGATCACGGCAAGACCTCCCTGCTCGATTACATCCGCCGCACCAAGGTGGCGGCGGGCGAGGCCGGCGGCATCACCCAGCACATCGGCGCATACCATGTGGAAACGGCCAAGGGCATGGTGACCTTCCTGGATACGCCGGGCCACGCGGCCTTCACCTCGATGCGCGCCCGCGGCGCGCAGGTGACCGACATCGTCATTCTGGTGGTCGGTGCCGACGATGGCGTCATGCCGCAGACCATCGAAGCGATTCAGCACGCGCAGGCGGCCAAGGTGCCGATCGTGGTGGCGCTCAACAAAATGGACAAGCCGGAGGCGGATGCCGAGAAGGTGCGGCAGGAGCTGACCAAGTACGGTGTCATCCCCGAGGAGTGGGGCGGCCAGAATATCTTCGTGCCGGTGTCCGCGCGCACCGGACAGGGCGTCGACCAACTGATCGACAGCATCCTGCTGCAGGCCGAGGTGCTGGAACTCAAAGCGCCGACCACCGGGCTCGCGGCGGGCTACGTGATCGAATCCAGCCTGGAGAAGGGCCGCGGCGCGGTGGCGACCGTGCTGGTGCTGCGCGGTACGCTCAAGCTCGGCGACCCGCTGCTGATCGGTCAGGAATTCGGCCGGGTGCGCGCGCTGTTCGACGAGGCGGGGCACGGCGTCGAGTCGGCCGGACCTTCCATACCGGTGGTGGTGCTCGGCATGTCCGGTGCGCCGAATGCGGGCGACGAGTTGCTGGTGGTGGAGAGCGAACGCAAGGCGCGTGAAGTCGCCATGCACCGCCAATCGAAGTCGCGCGACGTCAAGCTCGCGCAGAAGAGCGCGAACATGCAGGACGTGTTCTCGACCATGGGCGAGAGCAAGGCGGATCTGGTGCAGCTGCTGGTCAAGGCCGACGTGCAGGGCAGCGTCGAGGCGCTGCGCGACGCGCTGAACGCCCTGTCGACCGGCGAGGTGGCCGTGAACATCGTGGCGTCCGGCGTCGGCGGATTGACCGAATCCGATGTCACGCTGGCGGCCGCCTCGAAGGCGCGCATCATTGCGTTCAACGTGCGCGGCGATGCCGCGGCGCGCAACGCGATCAAGGAGCACGGCGTCGACGTCCGCTACTACAGCATCATTTACGAGGCGATCGACGACATCAAGGCCGTGCTCACCGGCATGCTGGCACCGGAGGTCAAGGAGCAGATCGTGGGTTTGGCCGCGGTACGCAGCGTTTTCCGCTCGAGCAAGTTCGGCACGGTCGCGGGCTGCATGGTGATCGACGGCTACGTGCGCCGCAATTTTCCGATTCGCGTGCTGCGCAACAACGTCGTCATCTTCGAGGGCGCGCTCGAATCCTTGAAGCGTTTCAAGGACGACGTCAACGAGGTGCGCGCAGGAACCGAATGCGGCATCGGCGTCAAGAACTACAACGACGTGCAGGAAGGCGATCAGATCGAATGCTACTCGCGCGTGGAAGTTGCGCGAACCCTGTAGGCGATGAAAAGAGAAAATCCGCGGGCGCGCCGGCTGGGCGAACAGATCCAGCGGGAACTGACGGAAGTTTTGCGCCGCGACGTCAAGGACGGGCGCATCGGAAACGTGACGATCACGGCGGTCGACGTCACGGGCGATCTGCGCACAGCGAAAGTCCACTACTTGATTTTCGGCAAGGACGGTCCCGATCCCAAAGTGCAGCGCGGCTTGGACAGCGCCGCGGGATATTTGCGCAATGCCCTGTCGCGCGCGCTGATGATCCGCCACACGCCCACGCTCAGCTTCGAGCTCGACACGTCGATTGCCCACGGGGTGCGGCTTACGCAGCTGATCGACGCGGTGAACCGGCCCGGCGGTGAGGGCCACGCCAATGACGACGGCCTCGGCGACGGACCCGGCGGCGAGGCTCAGGCGCCCGCCGACGGCCTCAACCACGAGGACTGAGCGTGCCGGCCGATATTCACGGGATTTTGCTGCTCGACAAGCCGCTGGGTGTGAGCTCCGCGGGCGCGGTGGCGCGCGCCAAGCGTCTCTTCAACGCGCGCAAGGCAGGGCACACCGGCTCCTTGGATCCGCTCGCCTCGGGGATGCTGCCGATCTGCTTCGGTGAAGCCACCAAGTTCGGTGCGCAGCTGCTCGATGCCGACAAGACCTACCGTGTGACGGTGCGGCTCGGCGAACGGACGCCGAGCGCCGATCGGGAATCGGCCGTCTGCGAGCGGCGTGAGCTTGCGCCTTACACCACGGAACAGCTGGCCGCTGCACTCGCCAGCTTTCCGCGCCGCTATGCGCAAGTGCCGCCCATGCACTCCGCCCTCAAGCAGGACGGCAAGCCGCTGTATGAGTACGCGCGGGCCGGCATCGAGCGCGAACGGGCGGCGCGGGACATCGTCCTGCACGACATGCGCCTGCTCGCGTGGCAGGCGCCCGACCTGTCATTCGAGGTGTGCTGCTCGAAAGGAACCTACATCCGGGTGCTGGCGGAGGATCTGGCGCTGCAGCTGCAGACGATCGGGCATCTGGTGGAGCTTCGGAGACTCGACGTGGCGCCTTTTGGCCGCGAGCCCGTTTGGTCCTTCGAGACGTTGGAGGCGCTGCCCCCGGCGGAGCGCCGCGGCGTGCTGCTCCCGGTGGACGCGGCGCTCTCGGGCTGGCGGCGATTGGACCTGACGGTCGGTGTGAGTGCCTTCCGCCAGGGACAGCCGGTCGCGATCCCCACCGATATGACCGGCAGCGTGCCGGGTACGGTGCGTATCTATGCGGACGGCCTGGGGTTTGTGGGTTTGGGGGAAATCGAGGCCAGTGGCCGTTTGGTGCCGCTGCGGCTGATTGCAGCGGCCGCGAATCGTGCTTGAGAGCAACTGCGCCGACGCGTACAATGCGCGCCTCTTTGAAGGTCTAAGTTATTGATTGAGGATTGTTTTCAATGCCACTTACTCGTGAAGAAAAGACCGGCGTAGTCGGTAAGTTCCAGCGCAGCGCCGCGGACACCGGCTCCCCCGAAGTGCAAATTGCCTTGCTGTCGGAGCGCATCAACGGCCTGAGCCAGCACTTCACCACGCACAAGGCCGACCACGCGTCGCGCCGCGGCCTGTTGAAGATGGTCAACCAGCGACGCAAGCTGCTCGATTACCTCAAGAGCAGAACGCCCGACAAGTACACGCAAGTCGTCGAACGCCTGGGGCTGCGCCGGTGAGCGCCGTCCACAAGAGTTTCAAGTACGGCGAACACACGGTCACCATCGAGACGGGCGAACTCGCGCGTCAAGCCGACGGTGCGGTGCTCGTCACCATGAGCGACACGGTGGTGCTGGTCACGGCAGTCGGACTCAAGAAGGCGACACCGGGACGCGACTTCTTCCCCCTCACCGTGAACTATCAGGAAAAGACCTATGCGGCCGGCCGGATTCCCGGCGGGTTTTTCAAACGCGAAGGCCGTCCCACCGAAAAGGAAACACTGACCTCGCGCCTGATCGACCGGCCGATACGGCCGCTGTTCCCGGAAGGCTTCATCAACGACGTGCAGGTGGTCGCATCGGTCCTGTCGGTGAATGCCGAAGTCGACCCGGACATCGCCTCGCTGCTGGGTGCTTCGGCCGCGCTCGCCATCTCCGGCATGCCCTTCATGGGTCCGATCGGCGCTGCGCGCGTCGGCTACGTCGATGGCCGCTACGTCCTCAATCCGACCGCCACCCAATTGACGACCTCGAAGCTCGACCTCGTGGTCGCCGGCACCCAGGAGGGCGTGCTGATGGTCGAATCGGAAGCCGACTGCTTGAATGAGGAAATCATGCTCGGCGCCGTCATGTTCGGTCACGAACAGATGCAGGTGGCGATCAAGGCGATCAAGGAACTTGCGGCGGAGGCGGGCAAACCGCAGTGGACCTGGGCCGCCCCCGAACCGAACACGGAATTGAAGAGCGCGGTGAGCGCGGTCGCCGAAAAGGACCTCGCCGCGGCCTACACGTTGACCGAGAAGCAGCAGCGCTACGCGAAGATCAAGGAGGTCAAGACCGCCGCGGTCGAGGCCTTGACCAAGAGCGACGGCGGCACGCCGGCAAAATTCACAGCGGAGCAGGTCGGGAACGAATTTTTCAATCTCGAATACCGCCTGGTGCGCGAACGGATCCTCGGCGGCCACCCGCGCATCGACGGGCGCGACACCAAGACCGTGCGTGGCATCAACATCCGCACCGGCGTGCTTGCGCGGACGCACGGCTCGGCGCTGTTCACGCGCGGCGAGACCCAGGCGCTGGTCGTCACGACCTTGGGCACGGGGCGCGACGCGCAGATCATCGACGGGCTCACCGGCGAGCGCAAAGAGCCGTTCATGCTGCACTACAATTTTCCGCCGTTCAGTGTCGGCGAGACCGGCATGATGGGATCGCCGAAGCGCCGCGAAATCGGTCACGGCAATCTGGCCAAGCGCGGCGTCAAGGCGGTGATGCCGGGGGTGGACAGATTCCCGTACGTCATCCGCGTGGTGTCGGAAATTTTTGAATCGAATGGGTCGAGCTCCATGGCGTCGGTTTGCGGCACCAGCCTCGCGCTGATGGATGCGGGTGTGCCGATCAAGGCGCCGGTGGCGGGCGTCGCGATGGGCCTCGTCAAGGAAGGCTCGCGCTTTCAGGTGCTCACCGACATTCTGGGCGACGAAGATCACCTGGGTGACATGGATTTCAAGGTCGCCGGCACCCGGGACGGCATCACGGCGCTGCAAATGGACATCAAGATCACGAGCATCACGCGCGAGATCATGAAAGTGGCGTTGGATCAGGCCCGCGACGGCCGACTGCACATTCTCGGCGAGATGAACAAAGTGCTCTCCAAGCCGCGCGAGACCATGTCGGAGTGGGCGCCCACCATCATCACCCTCAAGATCGATCCGGAGAAGATCCGCGACGTGATCGGCAAGGGCGGCGCGGTGATCCGGCAGATCACCGAAGAGACCGGCACGTCGATCGACATCGAGAACGACGGCACCGTGAAGATCGCCTCGGTCCAGGGCGCGGCGGGTCGCGAAGCGCAGCGCCGGATCGAACTGATCACGGCGGACGTAGAAGTGGGCCGCGTGTACGAGGGCAAGGTCGCGCGTCTGATGGACTTCGGCGCTTTCGTGACCATTCTGCCGGGACGCGACGGCTTGGTGCACATCTCGCAAATCTCCGAGGAACGGGTCGAGCGGGTCGGCGACAAATTGAAGGAAGGCGATGTGGTGCGCGTGAAAGTGCTCGAGGTGGACCGCCAGGGGCGCGTCCGTCTGTCGATGCGCAATGTCGATGCCGCCTGACGCGGAGTGACGCGCGGCGCAGGCTTTGCGCTGCTGCTCGCGGTGGTGGCGGCGGCGGCCGGTGGGTCAACCGCGGAGGCGGACACGGCGTCGAGCCCGGGTGCCGTGCAGCCGGATGCGCTCGCCAGCGCCGACGGCCGCTATCCGGACTGGATCGATCATTCGGTCGCGGCGGGAGAAAATTTTTTTAGGTTTGCCGACGGCGCCTGGCTCAAGGCCAATCCCATACCCGCCGACCGCTCGTACTGGGGCGTCGATACGCTGCTCGAGCAACGCAACCAAACCCTGATCCGCGGCATGCTGGAGTCGCTGGTCAAGGGCGGCGCCGGGCCGATGAGCGACGCGCAGCGCAAGCTCGCGGATTTCTATGTCAGCGGCATGGATGAACGCGGCATCGAGGCGGCCGGCGTCGCGCCGCTGCAGCCCGAGCTCGACCGCATCGCCGCCATCGCCACGCGCGACGACTTGCAGAGCGAATTCGCGCATCTGCAAATGATCGGCGTGGCCGCGCCGTTGCAACTCTCGGAGATGCAGGACTTCACCGACTCATCGCGGGTCATTGCGCTCGCGAGCCAGGGGGGTCTCGGGCTGCCGGATCGCGATTACTACCTGAGAAACGAGGCGGTGTTCGCGGACGCGCGTCGCGAGTACGTACGGCACGTCGCGCGGATGTTCGTGCTGCTCGGGGACGCGCCGGCGGCCGCCGACGGCGAGGCGAAGTCGGTGATGGCGCTCGAGATGCGGCTCGCACGGGCCTCCATGCCGGACATCGAGCAGCGCAATCCGCGGTCGATCTACCACCTCATGCCGCTCGAGCGCGCCGCGAAGCTTACGCCGCATTTCGACTGGCACGCCTTGCTGCGCGGCGTGGGCCATCCGGAAATCGAGTCGCTGAACGTCGCGATGCCGCGGTTCTTCCAGACCCTCGATCAGCTGACGGCGACGCCGCTGCCGCAATGGAAGAGCTACCTTCGCTGGCAGCTCATCGATGCGTACGCACCGTATCTGTCGACGCCCTTCGTGGACGAGAATTTCCGGATGCGCAAGGTGCTGACCGGCGCGCAAGCGCTGCAGGAACGCTGGTTGCGGGTGCTGGTCGCCGAGGACGAGGCGCTGGGGTTCGCGATCGGCGAGATGTACGTGGCGCGCAATTTCCCGCCGGCGGCGAAGCAGGCGGCAACGGCAATGGTGGAACGGATCCGCGACGCACTGCGCGAAGATCTGCGCACCCTCGCTTGGATGTCGCCGCCCACGCGGGCGGCGGCGCGCGACAAGCTCGACCTGATGGAGCTGCGCATCGGCTATCCGGAGCGTTGGCGCGACTACTCGGCGCTGCAGATCGACCGAGGTCCCTACGTGCTCAACATGCTGCGTGCCCGCGAATTCCAGCAGCGGCGCGAGTTCGACAAGATCGGGCGGCCGGTGGACCGCAGCGACTGGTCGATGACGCCGCAGACGGTGAACGCCTATTACGATCCGTCGCGCAATAGTTTGAACATCCCGGCGGGCATTCTGCAGCAGCCGTATTTCGATGTGAGCTGGTCCGACGCGGTGAATTACGGCGCCACCGGCGCGACGGTCGGACACGAAATGACGCATGGCTTCGACGACGAGGGCGCGAAGTTCGACGGACACGGAAATCTCAAGAATTGGTGGGCGCCCGAGGATTTGAAAAAATTTGCAGCGGCGACGCGCTGCATCTCCGAACAGTTCTCGCAATACACCGTCGCCGGCGGCCTGCACGTGCAGGGCGACCTGGTGACCGGGGAAGCGACGGCCGATCTTGGCGGCCTGACGCTGGCCTGGAACGCGCTGCATGCGCTGCCGGCCGCCGCCGGCGACCCCGCGTCTTCCGATCGGGAATTCTTCCTGGCGTTCGCTCATTCGTGGGCCGGCGAGATGCGGCCCGAACAGGCTCAAGAAATGGTCACCACGGATGAACACCCGCCCGTGGAATTTCGCGCCAACGGCACGCTCGCCAACAGCCCCGAATTTCAGTCAGTGTTCGGTATCCGGGCACCGAGTCCCATGGTCAAGAGTCCGCGTTGCATCATTTGGTGATGCCTCGCTGGCTTCGATCCGCGGGCTCCGCCACGAGCACTTCTGCCGACGCTCACTTCGTGTCGAGATGCTCGTCGCGATCCTTGTCGCCGTCGCGCGGCCGCACGTTGGACAGCGTTTTGTACGCGTCCTCCGGTGGCGCGCGCGCGCGTGCGGGCCGCAGCTGAGGCTGCTGACTCATGATCTGCTTCAGGTTCTGATCCAGCTGAGTGCTCACGACCGTATGCACAGTCGAGCCGTGAGCGCGGATCACGTTCACCATGAACTCCTGGGTGAGTATGGGTTCCGTGAGATGCTCCTGCTCGGCTATCACCTGCAATAGAATACTGCGGGTGATGTCCGCATTATTCTTCTTGTCGACCACGACGAAGTCGATCCTTTCCACCACCAATCGACGTACATCTGCCAGTGTGATGTAGCGGCTTTCAACCGTGTCGTAGAGGCGGCGGTTCGGATATTTTTTTATCACTCGCGGTTCGCTCATAAGGGCTCCTCGCTCGTGTTGGCCGGCGCGCCGCCGAAACATTCCGGCTCGTGCCTAACCCACGTCACCTATTCCTTTCCTTAGGACTTGCCGATCAAGGATAGCGCAATGCAACGCTAAGGCAAATTAATCCGTCAGGCGCAGGGTCAGGCGCTTGGGGACGCGTCCTACGTGCCATTCTCCGATCGCCCATTGCCATGCTTCGGCAAGAGTGGCCGACGCCAGCGACTCCGGCGGCTGCAAACCAAGTTTGCAAAACAGCGACAGTATTTGCGGCAGCGCCGAATCCGCATTCACGCGCACGCTGCGCCGCGATTTCGCGAGCTTGCCGCCGTCTGCTTCAATGAGCACCGGGACGTGTGCATAGTGCGGGACCGGCAGCCCCAAGAGTTGTTGCAGATAATTCTGCCGCGGCGTGTTGTCGAGCAGATCGGCGCCACGCACGATGTGCGTCACTCCCTGTGCGGCGTCGTCGATGACGACGGCGAGCACGTAGGCAATGACGCCGTCGCGCCTCTTGAGAATGATGTCGCCGGCCGCGGCGGCGACGTCCTGGCGGAAGACCCCCTGGATGCGGTCGCGAAACTGAATCGCGCCGGGCTCGATCCGCAGCCGGGTGGCGGTCGGTGCTCCGGCGATTCGCGGGCCTGCGCGGCAGGTTCCCGGATAGCGGCTCGCGTCCTCCAATTGCAGACGGCTGCAGGAACACTCGAAGGTGAGATGCCGTGCCTGCAGGCTCGCAAGCGCGGCTGCGTAGTGCGCAACGCGCTCGTGCTGGTGGACGATCTCCCCGTCCCACTCGAAGCCGAAACCCTCAAGGGTCCGCAGAATGCCCTGCGCGGCGCCGGCCTGTTCGCGCTGTCGGTCGAGGTCCTCGATCCGCAGCAGCCAGCGGCCGCCGTGCGCACGCGCATCGAGAAAGCTCGCCGCCGCCGCATACAGCGAGCCCAAGTGCAGATCCCCCGAGGGCGTCGGTGCGAAGCGTCCGACGTACGCGGGTGTGTCAGCGGTAGCGGTCGTCGCGGTCGCCGTACTGCTTTTCGCGGCGTTCGCGCCGCTCCTGCGCTTCCACGGACAAGGTGGCGACGGGGCGGGCCTCCAGCCGCTTGATGCCGATCTCCTCCCCGGTCTCGAGGCAGTAGCCGTACGAACCGTCTTCGATGCGCTTCAGCGCTTCGTCGATTTTGCGGATCAGCTTGCGCTCGCGGTCGCGCGTGCGCAGCTCGAGGCTGAATTCCTCTTCCTGCGTGGCGCGGTCGTTCGGATCGGGGAAATTCGCCGCCTCGTCCTTCATGTGCAGCACGGTGCGGTCGACTTCGACCATCAGGTCGCGTTTCCAGTTTTGCAGTATGCGGGCGAAGTGCTCCAACTGCTCCTTGTTCATGTACTGTTCGCCGCGGCGGGCGATGTACGGTTTGACGTTGCGCGGACCCGCCAGCAGGCTGGCCGAGGTACCGGATTCAGCGTCACCGTCCTCGTCGACCGGCAGCACGCGGGTCAGCACCAGAGGCCGGGTGTCGAATTTGATCGGCGCGGACTTTTCGGGGCTCTCGGCCTCGGGTTTGGCGCGCGGTGCTTTGACCGCTGTTTTCGGCGCCGCCGGCGGCGGCGACGGCTTGTGGTTCGCGGCCTTGAGGGAAGCGGGCGCAGGCGCAGGAGGCTTGGAAGCGGGTTTGGTTGGTTTCACTGTTACCTTGGATGTGGCGGGCGATGGTTTGGATTTCGCAGGCGGTCGAAGCACCTTCTTGGGAGCGGCTGCTCGATGGGTCGCTTTCTTCGGGGTTGCCTTACCTGGCCGCTTAGCCGCGTTATTGGGTTTCTTCGAGGGCATTTGAAGTCTCCGCCTCCTAACGAAAGAGCGCGCGATTATACCGACGCAATCCGGTCTGTACAGACCAAGGCGCCACAAATTCTTGTATCTTAAGCCTATGATTGCGAAGCAAAACCCGCAATCTGAAGCGAACCCAAAGGTTCAGGGGAGGGTGACTGGGGCGGCAGCCGTCCAGCCGGGGCGCCGATGCTCCGCCACGATCGTCGTATAAATGCCTCCCCGCACGTTGAATTCCGCCAAAAGACGCATGAAACGCGGCTGGGTGAGGGCGACGAGCGCGGCCAGTATCTCGTTGGTGACGGCCTCGTGAAATGCGCCGCGGTCGCGGAACGACCAAACGTAGAGTTTCAGGGACTTGAGCTCGACGCAGCGCTCATCGGGGACGTATTCGAGCCTGAGCGTCGCGAAATCCGGTTGTCCGGTTTTCGGGCATAGGCAGCTGAACTCGGGGATGGTCATGCGGATGGTGTAGTCCCGCTCCGGCGCCGGGTTGGCAAAAGATTCCAGCGGCGAGCCGCCGGACGGAGCAAGGGATGCGGGCATGGACTCACAAGCGGCGAGGGCCGCGCGGGGGTTTACGAAAGTGACGTTTACTTTACACTACGCGCCTCATCGACGGCCAACGCGTCTCCACTATGCGCCTGACGAAACTCAAGATTGCCGGCTTCAAATCGTTTGTCGACCCCACGATCGTCACCTTCCCGAGCAGTTTGACCGGGGTCGTGGGTCCGAACGGCTGCGGCAAATCCAACATCATCGACGCGGTGCGCTGGGTGATGGGCGAGATCTCCGCCAAGCATCTGCGGGGCGAGTCGATGGCCGATGTCATTTTCAACGGTTCATCGGCGCGCAAGCCGTTGGGCGCGGCGTCGGTTGAACTGGTGTTCGACAACTCGGACGGCAAGATCGGCGGCGAGTATGCCGCCTACAACGAGGTGGCGCTGCGCCGCGCGGTCAGCCGCGACGGGACTTCCGACTACTACATCAACGGCACCAAGGTGCGGCGCAAGGACATCACGCAGCTGTTCCTCGGCACGGGATTGGGCACGCGCAGCTACGCCATCATCGAGCAGGGCATGATCTCGCGGGTGATCGAAGCGCGGCCCGACGAACTGCGCGCGTTCCTGGAGGAGGCCGCCGGCATCTCGCGGTACAAGGAGCGGCGCCGCGAGACCGAAAACCGCATCGGCCACACGCGCGAGAACCTGGAGCGGCTCAACGATCTGCGCGAAGAGGTGGAGAAGCAAATCCGCCATTTGCAGCGTCAGGCCGCGACCGCGCGCCGCTATCAAACCCTCAAGGATGACGAGCGCAAGCTGCAGGCTGAATTGCTGATGCTGCGCATGCAGAGTCTCGATGCGGAGGCGGGCCAGCGCGACGCCGCGGCCGCGAGCTGCGAGACCGCGATGCAGGCGGTGCTCGCGGAGCTGCGCGAGGCCGAGGCGGCGATCGAGCGCATGCGCTCCGATCAGAATTCCAAGGCCGAAGCGCTGGCCGCCACGCAGAGCCGCTGCTACGAGGCGGGAGCGGAGGTCACGCGCATCGAGCAGAGCAATCAATTCGCGCGCGAGCTGCGGCAGCGGCAACGCGCTGACTTGGAACAGGCCGAACTGCAGGTCACCGACTTGACCGCGGTGCTGCAGCGCGATCGGGGACAGCTCGAGGCGCTGTCTTCCGAGTTGACCAGCATGGTGCCGGGACTCGACGCGGCGCACGCCGAGGAGCTGCGCACCACGCAGGCGCTGGGCGCCTGCGAGCAGGCGCTGGGCGAATGGCAGCATGCCTGGGACGCGCACGCGCTCGAGGTGGCCGACTGCCAGCGCGAAACCGGGGTCGAGCGCGCGCGCATCGAGCAGCTGGAGAGCGAACAACGGCGCTTGTTGCAGCAGCGGGAGCGGCAGGAAAGCGAACACGCCTCACTGCTGCAATTGCAGCCCGGTGTCGCGTTGCAGACCCTGGAGGCGAATGCGGAATCGGCGCGCGATGCGGGCCGGAAGGCGGCGGGCGAGCTTGCGGAGCTGCTGGCGCAGATCGCGGAGACCCGCGATCGCGAACGCGAACAAGCTGAAAGCTTGAACGCGCTGCGCACGCGCTGGCAAGAGGCGCTCGGTGTGCAGGTGTCCACCGAAGCGCTGCAGCAGGCGGCGCTCGGCAAGGCATCCGGCAAGGTGACCGAGTGGCTGAAATCAAAATCGCTCGACCGGCAGCCGCGGCTCGCGCAGCAGCTGCGCGTCGAACGGGGCTGGGAGCGTGCCGTCGAGACGGTGCTCGGATCGTATCTGGAGGCGGTCTGCGTCGCGGGACTCGAGAGCGTCACCGATCTGCTGTCCAGCTTCGACGGCGGTCATCTGGCGGTGGTGAGCACAGGCGAATCCGCCGCCGCATCCGGCGACGCGGCATCGCTGCAGGCGAAAGTGCAAGGCGCGGCGCTGCTCGGCTCGGTGTTGTCCACGGTGTATACCGCGGAGACGCTGAATGACGCCCTGCGGCTGCGCAGCCGACTGTCCGCCGGACAGTCGGTCGTGACGCGCGACGGCATCTGGATGGGATCGGATTGGCTGCGCCTGTCGCGCGATGCCGATCCGCACACCGGCGTGATCGAGCGCGAGCAGACGCTGCGCGCGCTGCACGTCGAGGTCGGCGGTCTCGCGGATCAGGTCAAGGATCTCGAACGCCGCCTGGAACTCACGCGCCAGCAGGTGCGCGATCACGAGGACCGGCGCGAACGCCTGCAGGCGGACGTCAACCGCCTGCACCGCGAACATGTCGACCGCCGCGCCGAATTCGATTCGGCCCAGGCGCGCAGCGCCGACGCCGCGCGGCGCATGGCGCAGCTGGAAACCGATCTTGGCGACATCCGCACCGAGCTCGAGCGCACCGATGTGGACCTGCGCGCCGCGCGCGGCCGCATGGCAACCGCAATCGACAAATTGGCGGCGCTCGAGCCGCAACGCGTCGCCCTCGAGCAGCAGCGCGATCGCATGCGCCAGGAGCAGGACGTCGCGCGCGCGGCGGCGCTCGCTGCGCAGCGGCTGGCGCGCGAGCTCGCGATCCAGGTGGAGTCGCGGCGCTCATCGCACACTTCCCTGACGAGCACGCTGTCGCGCGTCGAGCAGCAGCTGCAGGGTTTGCAGGCGCGGCGCAATCAGCTCGCCGCGCAGCTCGAGGACGGCGAGGCACCGCTCGCCGCGGCGCAGGTGCAGCTCGAGGAAGCCTTGCGGGTGCGCGCCGGGATCGACGCGGAGCTGCAGGCGGCGCGCATCGCCAGCGAGGAATTGGACGCGCAGCTGCGCGAGCGCGATGCGGCCCGCCTGGCCGTCGAGGAGCGGGTGGAAGCGGCGCGGTCGAGCCTGGACGATGCCCGCCTCGCGGCTCAGCAGGTGCGGATACGCCGCGAGAGCGTCGCCGAGCAGCTCGCGGCCACGCAGTTCGATCCCGCCGAGCTCGAGGCGCAACTCGCTGCGGATGCCACGGTGGCGGTGTGGGAAGCGCAGCTCGAGGAGACGCGAGGCAGGATCGAGCGGCTGGGCCAGGTCAACCTCGCAGCCATCGGTGAATTCACCGAGCAGTCGGAACGCAAGGAATACCTGGACCGGCAGTGCAAGGACCTGACCGACGCCCTGGAGACCCTCGAGTCTGCGATGCGCAAGATCGATCGCGAGACGCGCACGCGATTTCAGGAGACCTTCGACAAGGTGAACGCGGGCCTGAAGGAGAAGTTTCCCCGGCTGTTCGGTGGCGGGCATGCGTACCTTGAAGTTACGGGCGAGGAGGGCGCGGCGTCCGGCGTGTCGGTCATGGCGCGCCCGCCGGGAAAGCGCAACAGCACCATCAGCCAGTTGTCGGGCGGCGAGAAGGCGCTCACCGCGGTCGCACTGGTGTTCGCGATTTTTGATCTGAACCCCGCGCCGTTCTGCCTGCTGGATGAGGTCGATGCGCCGCTCGACGAGAACAACGTCGGGCGCTTCTGCGACATCGTGCGCGAGATGTCGCGCAACGTGCAGTTCATCTTCATCACGCACAACAAGAGCACCATGGAGCTGGCCGCGCATCTGGTCGGCGTCACCATGAACGAGCCCGGCGTGTCGCGCTTGGTGGCCGTGGATGTGGACGAGGCCGTGCGCATGGCGGCGATGTAAGGCACCTTCCCTTGGCCTCGGAGCTGCGTTGGATATTGTTGGGATTGAGCGTGCCGCTGCTCGCGGCCATCTGGTGGTGGACGGCACGCCGCTCCGCCCGTCAGGCGCCCGGCAACGCCGAGCTGCGCGAGTCCACCATCCCTGCCGAAGCGCGCTACAGCGAGCCCGATGACGAGGAGGTGCGCGCGCCGCCAGGGCCACGCGACCGGGGAGCGTCGCCGCTCGAACCGCTCAATATCCGCACCACGGGCTTCGAAGAAATTCCGGTGTTGGATGGGCCCATGATGGTCAACGGCCCGGTGCCCGCAGCGGCGCCGGCGAATGCCGCGAAGCGGGTGAATCCCGCGACATCGACTGGCACAAATACTGCGACTACTGGCGCGACTAATGGCGCGACCAATGGCACGCCTACTGGCACGTCTATTGGCGCCACTTATGGCACGCCCATTGGCACGACTACTGGCACGACGCCCACTGGCACGGCCGTTGGCACAACGCCCGGTGCCGCGACATCGATTGGCGGCGCGCCCATTGCCGCGGCGACCATTGCTCCGGCGCGCTTTGCCGCGGCACCCGCAGGCGCGGTGTCTGCGGCCGGAGGCCCGGTCATGCCGGTGCCGGCGATCCGTACGGCGCAGCCCCCGTCGGCGCCCGTGCCGGGGGTGTCTGCGACGCCGCTGTCGGCGGCGGCCTTGGACTCGATGCTGACGGCGCCGCCGATGCGTGCGGCGCAGCCGTTGGCTTCGCCCCTGCCGGCGGTATCTGCAGCGGCGGTGCCGGCAATGCCCGCGGCGCCTGCGGTGCGTGCGGCCTCGAGCTCGGTCACGCCTGCGCCCGCGCCCTCGCTGGCCCCGCCCCCCAATTCGGCCGAGCGGCAAAAGATCATCACGATTCGCGTCTGCACCCTGGGCGAGGATCGCTGGCCGGGCGCGCAGTTGCTGGCGGCGCTCGAACTTCGGGGCCTGGCGTTCGGACGCTACCAGGTATTTCACCGCAACCATGCCGACGGCCGCAGCTTGTTCTGCGTCGCGAGCCTGGTCGAGCCGGGCACGTTCAATATCGCGGAAATGGCGGGTCAGGAGTTCCGCGGCGTCACCCTGTTCGCCGTGCTGCCCGGGCCCATCGATCCCTTGGCAACGGTGGATGAACTCCTCGAAACGGCGCGGCAACTGGGGGAGGAGTTGTCCGGCGTGTTGCAGGATGGCAAGGGAATGCTGTTGTCGCCGCAGCGCGCGGCCGCGATTCGCGAGGACGTGGCGCGATTCGCGGCGACGCTGCCGCGCAACTGACGGCGATGGGCAAGCCGAAGGCAGCGGGTAAGCCAGCGGGCAAGCCGAAGGCGCCGGGCAAGCCTGAGGCAGCGGGCAAGCCGAAGCCGGCAGGCAAGCCGAAGCCAGTGGGCAAGCCGAAGCCGGCGAGCGGACCGAAGGTAACGGGGAAGCCGGAGGCAGTGGGCAAGCCGAAGGCGCCGGGCAAGCCTGAGGAAGCGGGCAAGCCGAAGCCGGCAGGCAAGCCGAAGCCGGCGAGCGGACCGAAGGCAACGGAGAAGCCGGAAGCAGTGGGAGAGCCGAAGTCACCGGGCACGCCGACGGTAGCGGACCAGCGCCGGGCGGCGGCACGTGTGATCGAACTCAGGGACACGCTGGAGCGCTACAACTACCGCTATCACGCGCTCGACGATCCCGAGGTACCGGACGCCGAATACGATCGGTTGATGCTCGAGTTGCGCGCACTCGAGGCGCAATACCCCGAAACCTTGACCGCGGATTCGCCGTCGCAGCGGGTCGGCGCTGCGCCGGTTGCGGCATTTGGCGCGGTCAAACATCGCATCCCCATGCTGTCGCTGGACAATGCCTTCAGCGAAGAGGATGTGCGCGATTTCGACCGCCGCGTCCGCGAGCGGCTGGGACAGGACGGCCCGGTCCGGTATTCCGCGGAGCCGAAACTGGACGGCCTCGCGATCAGCGCGCGTTACGAGGACGGCGTGTTCGTGCAAGGTGCCACCCGCGGCGACGGCGAGACGGGGGAGGACATCACGCAGAATCTAAGGACCATCCAGGCTCTGCCGCTGAAACTGCGGGGCGAGCCTGCGCCGCGGGTGCTGGAAGTGCGCGGCGAGGCATTCATGCCGCTCGCAGGCTTCGAGCGCTTCAATGCGCAAGCCCTCGCGCGCGGCGAGAAGACGCTGGTCAACCCGCGCAATGCGGCGGCGGGCAGCTTGCGCCAGCTCGACCCACGCATGACGGCGGCGCGTCCGCTCGACTTGTTCGTCTACGGGCTTGGGCTGGTCGAGGGCGGCGAGCTGCCGGGTCGGCACAGCGCGACGCTGCAGGCACTGCGGCAGTGGGGATTCAAAATCTGTCCGCAGTCGCAGGTCGTCGAGGGTGCCGACGGCTGCCTGGAGTACTACCGGGCGATGGGCACGCGGCGCGCGAAGCTGCCGTATCAAATCGACGGCGTGGTGTACAAGGTGGACGACCTCGAGCTGCAGCGCAAACTGGGGTTCGTGTCCCGTGCGCCGCGATGGGCGGTGGCGCACAAGTTTCCCGCCGAAGAAGCGCTGACCACGGTGCGCGACATCGAATTTCGCATCGGGCGCACCGGCGCACTGACGCCGGTGGCGCGGCTCGAGCCGGCGTTCGTCGGCGGCGTCACCGTCAGCAATGCAACTCTGCACAACATCGATGAGATGACCCGCAAGGATGTGAGGATCGGCGACACGGTGGTAATCCGGCGCGCCGGGGACGTGATCCCGGAAGTCGCGCGGGTGCTGTTGGAGCGGCGCCCCGTGCCTGCGGCGCCGCTGACCACGCTGCCGGCCAACTGTCCGGTGTGCGGCTCGCCGGTGGTGCGCGAGGCCAACCAAGCCGTGGCGCGCTGCACGGGAGGACGCGTATGCGCCGCGCAGCGCAAGG
>Ga0209611_10001563_pt1 | contig 39393 bp, 26 predicted proteins | sample S1TSphgellanicum_3_FD_187693 | JGI IMG/M metagenome (GOLD analysis project Ga0209611, IMG submission 187693) | Host-associated microbial communities from peat moss isolated from Minnesota, USA - S1T2_Fc - Sphagnum magellanicum MG (SPAdes) (version 2) | ecosystem: Host-associated > Plants > Peat...
GTTGGGTTGTCGTTGCTTTTGCTTTGCTCTCTTGGGTTGTGCTTGTTGTTGTTGTTGTTGTTGTTCCTCTCTCTCTCTCTCTCTCTAAGCTTTTCCTTGTTTTTTTTTTGCCTTCACATTTTGTTGGGTTGTTGTTGTTGTTGTTCTCATGTCTTCTTTCTTCATGAGACTTTTTTTCTGCGAAATTGTTTGTTTTGGGAACATTTCCACTGGATTGATTCTAATGCAGCAGATTGCATATGCAATTTTAATAAGCAATTTTTTTCCCCATTGGAATTTATGGAATGCAATCTCTGTTTCAGTTTAGCTTGTCTGTTTCTCTCTGGGTTTTGGGAAATGCTTGTCTAGGGTATAGGGTTTTTGTCCTCCTCCCTGCAATTGCTGTTCACTGTTGTTTACCCGGTAACACTAGGGTATAGGGTTTTACCCTCCTCTTGCACTTTGTGCTGGCTACTACTACCAACACTCTGGGGAGGTCTGTGGAATGAATGTCTGTCTGTCTGTTGGTCTGTTGGGTTGGTTGGTTCAAAGAGCTTTGAATTGCTGAGTTTTGCATGACTGTTTTTATTATCATTGTTGGGTTGGTTGGTTCAATGAGCTTTGAGTTGTTGAGTTTTGGGTGACTGTTTTTTAATGTCATTGTGATTGAATGCATGCATAAAGAAATGTGAAACCTTTTTCATGACATCCGGAAGTGTGCACCATTAACCCATTGTGGAAATGACATTCCTTGAGACTCAACAAATTTATGGTGCACAAAAATCCTTTTTTTTTTTTGCAGAGGGTGAAGTCAAAAGTGGGAAGGAAACTGCCACCTGCAAGGAATTCCACGAGTGTTGATTTCAAGTCCAAAGGTTTGTTTGTTGCAGTAGAGCTTATTTCCCAAAAAAATAATTCATGTTTTCTGGCTTCGTATTTTTGGCTTAGTGGTGCAGACTGACCCACAGAATCAGTCAGGTACTGAGATCCAAGTGGATGCTGAAAGATTCAAAGAGTCAAAAGGAAAAAAGATGCTGAATCCCTCTAGCTCTGTGTGTATGTGTGTGTGTGTGTGTGTGTGTGGGTGCTGTTGCTGCTGCAGCGATTGTGTTATCCTCGCAGACTGTGGTGTCAGAGAAAGAAGGTTTGGCGGTGAGTAATCGAAGGCAAACACTGAAGGAGCTTTTGGGTCAGACTACTCACTACAGTGAGCGTGTTCGCAGAGGTAAGCTTTTTGTGGGCTTCAATGCTTCTCTTACTGTTTTTGACAACAGAAAAAAAAGGCTCTCCTCTTCCTCGCTCCTCTTGATCCAAACAAAACAAACACATAAAAAATAAATCGTAACAAACAAACATCCATTTAGCCAAACAAAACAAAAACATTTGTGGGTTGGGTCTGTTCTTCCACAGAGGCTTTGATGGGATTGAAGGACCTTTTTCTGCACTTTCCTGAAGAGCTCCCAATGCATGCAATGGCTATCATTGAGAAATTGTCACCCCGAATCACAGATTCTGACCGATCTGTGCGGCAGACCTTTCTTCTCCTCTTGCGCTCCTCCATACTGCCAGGCTTGCCTCAGGTTTTTCTGAATTACCCAAAGAAAATGAAAAGTCCCTGGCCACTCCTCTTCTACTTACAGTCTTCTTTTTTCTTCCTTTTGTGGTGTCATAGGTTTGCATTTCAGAAGTTTGCTGCATTAGGATTGTGTACCTGTACCCTCCTCAGAGCTTGCTGTCGTGAGTGATTCTGTTATGCATAATGTGATGGAAGAAGTATGTGAAAGAATGACAGAAACATTGGTGAGTTTTTTGTGAATGTAGGTCATGATGGGGCCGCTAGTGCCAGGGTTGATGGCACATGTGAGCAGTGCAATGACGCACTTGGTGTTGGATATCCGAACATCTGCTTGCTCCTTTTTGGACTTACTTGTTCATCACTACCCTGCTCTTGTTTTGCCCTTCTCAAGCCAGGTGTGAACTCTGGACCTCCTTCATTTGTGTGTTTGGAAATTGCAATGGTTTCCTTTGGGTTTAGGGTTTAGGTTTAGGGTAATGGATCTCACTAGCTGGGTTGGTGAAATTTCTGAAGTGACAACTCTCACTACTTTTCTTTTGCTGAAAGTAAGAAGAAAATTTCAACTTGTGAATTTGTCAAGAACTGAGGGCAGTGTTGTTGTTGTTGCTCTGGTTGTGAATTTCTCAGATTGTGCAACATTATATGGATTTGCTAGGAAAAGGAGGTGTGAGTGCACTGTCAATGGCTCAACTGGGAAGTGTACTGAGCAGTCTCGTCAACTTCTTGGCAGCATTGCACTCAAGCTTGGCTACACAACCTGTAGAGACCAAGAAGGTCAGTTGTGGCTGTAGAACATGTTGAAAAATGGGGTGAAAGTACTATACCCTAAACCTTACCAAATGGATCTTTTTAGTCTCATGACTTCAGAAAACTCTCTTGGGGCGTGAAGCATCATATATAATTTGTCCTTTTTCTTTCTTCACTTCACATCTATCTTACTAAATCAAAAGAAAATCCAAACTTCTGAAGCAAAATTTGATATGTTTCATTCATCACAGGACGATACAGGGGACAAGTTGCAAGCATTACATGGGTACAGGAGCATTACACGGCTAGGAGGGGCTCATCATCACTCTTTATACAGAAACCAACTGGAAGCTGTCTTGAAACCAGAGCCCTCTTTAGACCCTTGTAGTACAAATGGAACAGGTGAGAGACCAATAACTGTTGAGCATCTTGGATCCTGGCCTTTGTAACAATCTGGGGAAAATTGCTTCGTCATGTGTGCTGGCTGTGGAAATGGGGTGAATGCTTGTCATGAGTGCTGTGGAAATACAGTGAATTATCCTTGGTTTTTTCCATCAGCCTTGGTTTTTCTCTTTTGGATTCAGGAAGCCGTGCGGGACGCATCAAAGTGGTAGCAGCACCTCTAGTTCCGGTGCTTTTAGAATGTTGGGCTGAGTGTTCTCCTACTGTATGTGGGGTTCTGGTTCCTGACACCGGCAAGCTGAGCTGCATGACCACCATCACCCGAGCTGTTTCTCTTCTCTTTCAAGCTTTCATCCTTGACTCATCATCATCATCTTCATCACAACATTTTGGTGGGAGACACATGGGGGGCATCGTCGTACATGGTGGTTCGACTATCTTCGATGTTAAACAAGAGGAGCAGGAGTTGCGTTTTTGGATGCGGCAGCTTTTCCTACCTGGCTTGCAAAGACACTTCATGGCATTTTTCCCCATCACTGCTTCTTCAATTCAGTTGCCTGTGGAGGTGGGGCTGAATTCAGGTTTCTATGGTCTTATCTAGCTGGAGTTTCCTTCAAAAGGGTTGTCATGAGTTTTCAGCTTGTTTTGCACAGAAATTTACAAAATTGTAATGAACAAACAGTGTATTAACTCTTAAGCTGCTGTGTGCGTGCAGGTGGAGGAGGAGCTGATAGCATTGAATGTGGGCATCTGTGAAGTCATGTTACAGTTGATTGTGCCACCACCCAGCATGGGAAATGAGAAGAATATTAAGAATGAGCAACATCATGTGACTCTTGCAACTCTTGAATACTTTGAAAGTTCTTTGTATGGCATGGTATATTTTTCTTGCCACCCTGATTTTTAGTCTTACTCTTCTTCTACAATGTTTTCAATACTCTCTCTCAAAGCCCAAAATAGATTTCCAAGCTACTTGGTTTCTGGGTGGTCCTTGAAGGGTTTAGGATGTGGGGTTTACCATGAGATTTTCCCATGAGATCAAGAATGAGGTTTTCTTTTCCTCAGCCCTCTTTTTTCTGCAAAATGTTTTTGTGTTGCAGATGTTACCATCATCAGAGCTGTCTGCAGGCTCTTCAGTCAACAAGTCTCTTGCAGAGCGTCACACAAAATTGCTTGTCAGTTTCATTCCCAACCTTCTGCCTCGTGTCACTCAAGACTGGGTGGCCAGACTTCTCCAGGTATTGATCATTTTTGCTCCACAACAATTCTTGCTTTGAAATTCCACAACCTCTTGCTCTTTATAATGTTGCGAACTTTCTTAACTCTCTACTTTTTTTCTTCCTCCTTTCTCTTCAGGTTTTGCCCCCTTTCTTGCCACTTTTCCTCTTTCTCTTTCTCTTTGGTTTTGTGTTGCTCTTTCTTCTTGGGGTGGTCGGTATTGGGTCTCTTTTCTTTCTCTTTTAGCTTTTGGGTTTAGGGTTTAGGGTTTAGCTTTTGTTGAGCTAGGCAGCATCATTCCTGAGATTTCTGGCTACTGCTGCTCTTATGACAGATGAGCTTTTTTCTTGATCAATTTGGTTTTGAAATTGACCAGTTTTTTTTCCCTTCACAAGAGAGGCCTTGGTTCACACTTGTGGGAGGGACACAGGATTGTTGGATGCCCCTTGCTTGGCTTTCATCTCCTCCTGTATTTGATGCTAGCATGTGTGGGTTCATTGTTTTCATGCAGGCCTTTACTCAAGTATTTGTTTCAACCAAGGCTCATTCCCCTACCAAGCTTGCCTGTCTTGCTGCAATGGCTGATATGCTTCTCCCAGTATGTAATGACTCTGTCACCTTCTTTTCTTTTACCCTTTTTGCTTTTCCAATTGGATCCACAAAGCAGGGTGGTGGCCCCTGAGATGTTTCTTACCATTTTGTAGGAATCCAATCTGTTGGGTTTCTCTTTCACTGCAACTGTGAAGACTGCTGGTTCTAAACTAAGTGGAAAAAAGGTCACGTATCTATAGTTTTGGAGTATGTGATTGCTAGGGTTTAGGATTTATGTGATTGTGTGATGGTAGCTTATGATGTCCTTGAGAATCATGCAGCAAAGGAGTGGAGGTGGCAAAAGCGAAGTTCCTTTGGAATTCCAGAAACAATGGATGCAGTGCTTGCCTCACCTTCTTTGGGAGCTCAAGCACACACATGCCACTGTGTCTCAGGTGTTTTTTTTCAGCAATTCTTATTATTTTGTCTTTGTAACAGAAGAGCCTCTTCTTTTGTCCAGTGTATATATTCATTGGTTTTTCATTTTTAGTGTCATTTTTGCACTAATGTTCCACAATGTTATGAAGGAACTCATCATGCTCTCTGACCACCTGATGACCAATCATGTTAGTTGGCTTCTTTGCAGGCTGTCCTGCAGATGCTTTTGCAAATTGGGCGATCAGCACCTAATGGGTCGGTTTTAGCAGGAGAATTCAGTGCACTGCAGCAACAGTTGATACCTTTCTTTTGCACGTTCTTCACATCCACAAAAAATGGAGGTTTGAAATTTTCTGGTGAAGGGTGGTGGTGCTATTTGTATTTTATTCTGAATCTCTCTTTCTTCCACTACAAAAAGAATGGTTTGCCAGTGGTAGAATTGTGATGAAACCAGCACTTGATCACCAAGTGTGACGTATGTGTGTCCAAGAATGGACTTTGGGAGGGCCACAATGGTCCTTTTTCCCATTATGGTTAGTTTATCCAAAAAAACGAAACATGTGGGAAAGAACAAATGCTAGAGAATGCTGTTTAGACTTGGGTCTCCAAATTTATTTATTTATTCATTTTTTCAGATCATGGGTGGTGGTGTGGTTTGAATCATTTGTAGTGAAGTGCATATATGGGCCATTCAGCAAACTTCCGAGGAATTGTCAGGAGCTGGCGATTGACATGTTCTTCTTCTTCACCAACTTCTCAAGAGTGTTTCTGAAGGCTGTGGCACACTGTTGTCTAAGTAAGGGTGGTCGGTCCCCATCTGTGTAGCAGCTTTTGGGTTTATTTGTTTTTATTTATTTATCCTGTGAAAATGTCCAGACTGGTGGTTCTTCAAGAGCATGTATGGTAGTATCCAAGGGTTTGGTGTAATGTTTGTTGTGGGTCGGTGGGAATATTCTTGAACTTTTGAGCTGTCTTTTTAGTGTACTTGACTGCCCCCTGAGTTTGTGATCAAGAGAAGCTTGTTTTTGAGTTGTCTAGATTGATTGTTGCCATACATAGATAGGGTTTAGGGTTTAGGGTTTAGATAGGGTAGACTTAAATGTTTTTCAATGTGTTTGTTTCATGTTGTCACTAGGTGCTGAAATCAGTGTGGAAGTAACGATTCGAGCTGTGGAGGTTCTTCACTCTGTTTTTATCCGGGGTTCATTAAGCCTTCCTGAGCATCTTAGTTTTCTTCTCACTTTACTCTCAGGCCACATCTCAGCTCAAGGTTTGTCATCTCTTGCAGCCTCTTCCACTAAACTCTGCTGGAGAAGCCACAATATGCTTTCCACAGCTTAGCTTTTTCTTGTATTTTTCTCTGACCCATGATCCAGCTACTCTTCCAGGATCACAGGATCATCTTGCAGTTTGAAGTCACATCTGAACCCTTTTGAACCTACAAAGTTGAAAGCTAATGACCAGGGACTAGGTTATATGGCAGCAGCAGGGGCAAGTCATGCAGTAGTCATAGGAGGTTCAACTGAGCTCTTGTCGCCCAAAAAGGAGGTTACTTCAAAGGATATCAATCTATTGGAGTCTCTGGGAGAAGAATCAAGAAGACGACAGATGGTGGTTGCAGGGGTGGTATGTGCTTGCCTTGTGCAAGTGGGGAACAAAAAACTTGTGTTGCAGCTTTTGGGTCCAACAATTCACCAGGAACTTGTAAGCCTTTTTCCTCTTCTTGTAAGCTCTCCACTGTTGCCTTGAATAATTCAGCCCTGTCTGTTTCAATGACCAGAGAAGAGAAGAGAAGCAAACCTAGTTTATATCAGTTGGGTATCTCATCAATTGACAAAGTGGATGTGGTTTAGTATCTTAAGTTTGTAAATTCAGAAACTTTATGCTACTTCTTCACAGTAATCCTCTTTTTTGTGCAGGGAAGGTGTACCACAGTAGAGGTTGCACACAGCTTTCTAAGGGTGATATCTGTGTTGAGCCTCACAGATAGGAAAAACAATGCTTCTTCTTTCTTGCCAGATAACTTGAGAGAGATGCTCCCTCAATGTGTTTGTAACTTTCTCTTATCTGTTGCTCTGGTAAGCAGCGCAAAAAACTCGTCATGTCTGATTACTCCCATTTGTCAGTTCATGTTTGGTGGTGAGATTGGCATCAAATATTATTAGCTCATCATGTGAGGAGCTCCATATTAAAGAGAGAGAGAAGAAAGGGTGGCCACGTGTGTATTATAGAGAGCTAAGGATGTTGCAATGGATAGATCCATGTTTGGACATGCATGAAACTTCATGGTAGAGCTGGAGCTTTTCTGGGTTGTTGCTGACTTGGGGGCTTCTTGTATCTCTTGAAGGTGGACAGTGTACAGAGTAAGATGACTCTTTGTCGCCCATGTCTAGTGCTCATCTCCAAAAGTCCTAGTTTTGGGAAGGCAGTGTTGAATTGTCTCAACTCATTGCTGCATCCAGGTCAGTTTAGTTGCTTGCAGCAGTAAACTGTAACTGAATCTTTTTATTGGGAGCTCTGTTGTGGGTCTTCTTCAATCTTGTGCCATTTGTATTGTTTTGTGTAGAGGGATTTATTGATTTGGGTTTTATGTCTTTTCCCGGTCCAGGTCCACAACTGGCAACAAGTGCAGCAGTGAAGCGAATGTGTGCATCTGTTCAAACAATTCTAGACATTTGCAAGCAAGAGACTCTGGTTTCCACTCTTTCTACTTGTGAAGAGACTCTGAGAGCCATTTTGCACAATTTGAAGGTATATATATTTAATGTATATAAATATGTTGTAGCACAAAAAAGCTCACTCAAATGTTGTTGTTTTGATTCTATCAGCATTGGCTAGTCTTAACAGTGCATATCAGATCTTTTTTTGTAGTACCCATAAAACAGGCCCAGGGTTGATTGAGGGGCAAAGATTTTTGGCTCTGAGAACACCAAAATAATGCTTGTGGTTTTGTTGACCTTTTTCACAGAAATCTGTGGAGCTAGAGGTTGAGAGTGAGGAAGGCAGCAAACTACGAACATTATGCAATCAACTTGAAAGCACTGCTGCTGCTCTTTATGGTTGGCAGGTTGAGAATATGCCACCTTGATCCACTCGTCAACAGCAGGAGTCAATCAGCAGATGGCTGGAATTTTTGGAGGTGATGACTGTAGAGATGTAGAATTACAACTAGGTTGGTAGAGAGAGAGAGACAGAGAGAGGAGAGATGGAAAGGAAAGAGCCCCAAGATGCTGTGTTGTGGAGCTTCTTCTTGGAGCTAGCTCCCTGAGTTAGAAACCTGTGGGACGATTCTTGGGTCAACTCCAAATAGTTTGCAGTGCATGTGAAAAAAAATGGATATACTCTTTAAGGAAGTCCTAAAGATGGATGGGGCCCTTCATTTTGTTCCCTTCATTTTGAAGAACATCATGTGGTTGTTGTACCCATAAAAAATTTCTTCTGCTCCTAATAGCCAACAACAAAAGCTTCAGTAAAGAGTGTGCCAACAACAGTTTTATCGACAATGATAAGAGGTAAACTGATGAGATGTGCTGCTCATGTGATCCACCGATGAGCGGGGGGAGGCTGGCTTTTGTGATGGTAGTAATCTCCAAGTTCTCTTTTGGAACCAAAGAAGTTGGTTCTCTTCACACTAACATAATCTACATGACATAATCTTCCGGTGATGATTAGTATACTTGTAATAGTGTTCAAAGGAAATGATTTTTATTTTAATTTTTAATTTTTAAAAAATTGTTGAATCTGAATCCTCAGACCTTAATGTCATGGAATGGTCTCTCCACTGCCCGTTATGTTGGGTGCATTGCCAAGCTCACCTGATACCTTACCCAAGAAAATGAGCTCGAGAGTTTTTTCCTGTGACCCATTTCTTATTTTCCAGCAATTTTTTCTTGCAAGATGTTCATGATTGTCTTGCTGTCTAGAACTATACTCAGCTTGATCAAATGAATCTGGAGAAGGAAAGAATCCCTATAGAGACAGACAGACACAGAGACACAGAGAGAGCAGGAGAAATAGTTTTCATACATCTCGGTTTTGGCAATGTGCAGGCAGGCTGTTCAAGAAGTCTCACCAGAATTGGAGTTTGGTGCTTAGCCATTCAAACAGCCTGCAGGTTGGCCGCACCTCTGAAGCTGCCAGTAGGGTTCAAAGAGAAACTAATGCCCACTGCAGTAGCATGAGCACACACCACATGCACAACAAACATGATACATTAGGTAATATGATTCAAGATCATGCAACATACGATATGATTGATCAAGATCCCATGCATGAAATTGATATTTAGCTTTGATAGCAAGACATCTGATCATGGGTACCACTACTTCTTGTCAATCTAGAATAAGAAGAGGAGGAGGTAATCCACTTAACTTTTTGAGATGAGCGTCCCAAGAGAAGTAGTTACGTCAGTGCCTTCAAGACTCTAGCAACTCTGCAACTATAATGCTGCCAAGGTTAAGAAGTGACAATGTAGCTGTGGCCCTAGAATCAAAACTTGACATTGAGTTTTCCCCCCACCATTTGCCACAGCAAAAACCAAATGCTCATCATCATCTATCATTGAAGCACCTGGCTTGCTTGATGTCTGAATTTGTACATCACCACCAAGCATCATCTGTTAGTGGAATGCAACGAGCTAACTTTTCACTGTCCAAGACTGAACCCCTTCATGTTTATTGACTACGTACGAGATTTATGTCATAATGATTTGATTGTATTCATATCTAACAAACATAATCCACAACATTACTCTTGAATATCATCTTCCCTAGCCAGTAGTTGGATCCCAGTGACATGTTGTGACATACCTAGTCAGGATTTGCTTCTACTACCTGATAGATGATCAGCACCTCATTGAGTACCGTACTGACAACTGACTCCTCATTACTCTGGAACCTTTTCGTGCCTGTTTGCTCTTAGCATTGAGCAGGTTTTTCACAACAGCAAAGAGCAAGGGAAGAATGGCCCCATGAGGCAGAGCTGAGTGCAGGCCAGATTTCTGTAAAGCCCACCCACAAGGGCTTTACATGGCAGAAAAACCACCACAGTTTGTTTTAGGAACTCAGGTACTGCCTTGTCCTATATGGTGCATATCTTGCATACCTTGGGTGCTCTCTGTAAGCTTGCAGCAGTTCTTGAGGCTGCTCTCTTGGTTCTTGCCATCTGTAGACCTTGATCATCCAATTCAATGAAACAAAAGAGAGATGGGCAAACTGTGAATCCAGTTATCTTGAGAGATGCACCAAAACAAAAGAGACAAGCAAACTATGGATCCAGTTATCTCGAGATGGTGCAAAACAAAAGAGACAGACAAACTGTGGAGCTTTGAAACAGGAATTTGGAGATCATCAACTGCTGCAATAACACGGAACGCTGGGGACAGTAGTGAAATGAATTGTCCAGAGGGAAGGAGTTTTGGTTGTTGCAAAGACTCACACATGAAAGTACGCACTCTTGTTGCTTGCCCCTTCTTCATCAGCAGGGGCAAATGGAAAGGGCATTATAATGATGGCAGAAGCAACAAAGACAACTCAGTTGTAAATTGGAAATTGGAACAAATGCAGCACACAATGTGTGCAAAACCTATTCAAGACCGGCTTTGCTGGTGTCTATGGAAAATCGCTTGCAACCCCAAGTAAAACACAACACAACATGTTTGGCTGTGAAGAAGCCAAACAAAAGTACGAAAATTGACTTGAGCACCTCAACTGTCACTTTTGACTCTCTCTCTCTCTCTCTCTCTCCAAATGAAGTACGAAAATTCCATTGAGGACTGCAAGTGTCACATGTGATCTCATCTCTCTCTTTCTTACCAAACAAAGAATGAGAATTGTGGCGTTGTGTTCTGTTGTCAAATGGCACCTACAAGACCCCCAAGTTTTGGCAGGTTTTATTTCTTGGGATGACAAAAGAAAAAAAAACCAAACTCAGGGAGGGATTAGCAAGTGGCCTACCCCTAAAAACTGAGAGGCATCTTGATCATAATTTTTGGCAAGAGCATGGTTGCAATGTATCTAGAGGGAAAGAGATAAGTCCATGTCCTGTGGGAATGTGTTATAGAGCAACATAACAGCTGATTCTTCTTTTGAAGCAGATTCAACAGTGAACTATATTTCTTTATCTCCAGGAACCTGGAGGCATTCTTTCTTTTCATGCTTCATTTTCTTGCTTGTTTGAGAGAGAGCATGCAGAAATAACTCAATTGATGTTCAATTGTACTAACCTGGAATCACTAAAGGAACTGCAGCAGTTGTTCAATGCAAAATGGAACACCATCTTCCTAACTCATAGCTACAGTCTGGACCTGCCAATGGAACCATAAAACAAATTGAGGGGGCTCTTGTCCATGCCCATTGAGCTTCCTGGCACCCAATTTTTCTCAGGCCTGGCATGCAGGAAATCATTTTCTGAAGGTATCACAGTTAGAGAAGATCCAACCTTCAATTTTTCCTCTCAGGCATTGGTTAATGCTCAATGACATGTGTACTATGCAGCTTAACATGCTGCTCTTCAGGGTCTCAGTTCAGGAGGAAGGGGGAGTCAGAGGATCAAGGAACTCGATATCAGATCAAGCCAACCAGAGAGAGAAAGTACCTGATAACAGAAAATTTGGAGCAGAGCATCTGCAAGGGAGTATTCTGGCAGATCTTCTTGTGCCCTCACACAAAAATTGACCATGAGTTAGGTACTTCATAGCTCCAACAAAACATTCAAAAACTTCCTGGAGGATAAACTAGCAAGATAGTTTCTGCATGGACAAGGGTTTGCTGCTTCACTATGCAACTGAATAACTCTTACTGATATCATTGATTAGTGCAAAACTTTGGTATTTGCATCTGACTAACATCTTCCCAAAACTCATGTACTGGAACCTTGAATCACACCGTATATATGTTTTCAACTGCATGATCAGTCTGCCCTTTTATTCTCTGAAGCAGTGCACCTTACAAATGTTCACTTACAAAAGAATGCTACATAGAACCACAACCCCACAATGCTTGATCACCAGAAGCAAACTTCACAGGATTTTGAGCTGCATTTTCTGCAATACTTCTGCAAACAGGGATCCCTGTTTCAAATAAAGAGTTCTTGTACTTCAACTGCAGATCCATGCAGAGTACTCTGGGTGTTGAAAACTGGTGGACTGATGAACCAACTCAAGAAATTGAGATCCAGCAACCTTTCTAGGGCCTCTAGGGCTCTAAGAAATTTGGCATGAAGAAGGAATGTGAAGAATGGTATATATCATGGAAGTGGATTCAAGCTCCTCTCGTGTTGTGGAAACATTAGAAAGATACCATCACACCTGGCATCTGACACATCAATCCACCTCAAGAACAGGTGACTGATTGCAGCAATCAGTACAATCTTCTATTGCCTTTTCTAGGGATTTTCCTCCCAACTTTTTTAGAGGAAGAAGAAAGCAGGACAGTAGGTGAAAGCTTGCTTACTTAGGGTTTTCATCACCTTTTGCTCCTATGATGATTCACAACCCACCTCCATAAATTGAGTAACAAATGAGGTCAAGAGTTTTTTACAGCTTCTGAAGCGCATTGATGAGGATTTCCTTGGAAAGGAATTGAAAGGAAAGGTACACAAGAGGAACTACTGGGGTCTTAAAAGAAAAGTTCTCTGCAGATTTTCTTCAAGAAGAGAGACACAGAGAGACACAGAGAGAGCCTGAAAGTACAAAGGTACCCAACCTCAGATTGTCGAGCGCCATACCCATGGGGCTCAGGAAATGGGTACCTTAGCGACAGTTGGGATTTCTGCAAGGAAGAAGGGAAGCAAAACATCGAAGAACTTTTCTATTTGTTGGGGGGTACGGGGGCTGTGGATCTCAGACTACAAATACACTCATTGTGTTTCTCGGTCTTCGAGAATCAGGTTTGCGAAACTAGGGAGATCATGCCTGCTTTTCTTCAAGTCGAGCTTCGAGACTGCAACACCAAAGCAAGTGCGTCGTTTACCGCCGCGTTGTTGTCGAGACTCGGTTTCCTGTTTCTCCTCCTCCTCCTCCTCCTCCTCCTCAAATTCCATCTCGCCGAGCTGCAGCTTCGTTTCTAGGTCTGCACCGATGATATCCGCGCTGCTGTCTGATATCCTCCTTGCTGCTAACTGCAACGACTCGTCGACGGTTTCCAAGTTGTTCCGCATCCTTCCCTTCCGTTGCTGCTGCTTTCCCTGATGAGCAGTGTCTCCTTCCGTCCCTTCTTCCACCTTCAACTCTCGCATCTCCGCCTCCAAGTCCTTCACCTCAATCTGCGCGTCTAGGAGCCTTAACCTGCCTCTGGTTTCTTGAAACAACCTGCGCAATTGCACCAGCTCCACTGACCCCAGGCGGGCGTTCCCTTGCAAATGCTTGCTCACTAGTAACTGAGCGGCAAGCTCTTGGAAGAAAAGCTCTTCAGGCCAGTGTCCAATACCCGCCAGCGTATGCATGTCTTCACGGCCTTCGTGGTGGGATTCGAACGCAAGGCAAGTCCCTCCTGCTGCTGCTGCTGCTGCTGCTGCTGACCCTTCCATAGTCGGGAACCCTAATTCTCCTCCAAGTGCACACGAGCCATCGCTACTGAGGATTGAGCCTTCAAGCTCCACAACCATGGTACGACTTTCTCCTCCACTTGTTTGTCGTCCGTCTCCTCTTGAAGGAATTCACGACGGCTCAGGTCCACTGTGCAGAAGCTTGAATTGGCGCAAACTGCCAGAAACCCACCACATTCAAACCAATGATTCTCAAACACCAAGAGCAAGAGCAAGCCCACACACCCACCCTTCCTTCGATGGGGATTCTCACAAAGCCCCGAGAATCCAATTTCACCTTCCCAATTCTCGAATAAGAATCACAAGCAGCCCTTCCCAGATTCCACAAACAAAGGCTTCTCTTCCGGAACTCCAAACCTCCTCACTTCCAGGTCTCAGACTCTTTCTTATCATTCTCCTTCGTCCCTAGGAGTTGTGTTCTCTCTCCGGTCCTTCCAACCCAACCCTCTCTGCCTCTGTTTCTGTCGGATCTCTCTGCAAATTTTTCAACCACTTCCAATCCTCTGCAACTCCGGATTGAATCTCTGAGATGAGGAAAGAGAGAATCTCGACATCTCAGGAGGTGCCTCCTACATTGAGCGAGCGACAATAGCAACAGAGCGTTTCTGCTGCCGTTTTCCTGAACAGCAGTAAGTACTGGCGGCTCCTCCTTCCTTCTGTGGGCAACAAAATTCAGCAAAGAAATGGAAAAACACAACAACAGCAACGACCCAAGTACAAGAAGTCGGTACAGATGCTTTCCGACTACCTTCCTGACCAAATTGCGCGCGGGTGCGTTGGCGCGAGGGCGGGATTGTCGCGGCTGCTCACGCCTCCACTTCGCTCCCTTCCTTCCTTACCGCCTTTGAATGTACCCATACATACATAGGAACATACATCCCTACCCCAAACATACATTCTCATCCCATACATACACCCCCTTATCCCCATCCCATACATACATTCCCATCCCATGCACACACCACCCCATTCCCATACCATGCATACATTCCCATCCCATGTACACACCACACCCTCCCCATACCATGCATACATTCCCATCTCATACATACACCACCCATCCCCATACCATGCATACATTCCCATCTCATACATGTACCACCCCCTCCCCATTTACCATGTATGCATACACCACCCATTCCAATATCATCCATACATTCCCATCCATACATACACTACCCAGCCCCATACCATGCATGCATTCCCATACACCCCCTATCCCCATACCATGCATACAATCCCATCCTGTACATAGACCACCCAATCCCCTACCATGCATGAATGCCCACCATCCCATACAAACACTCACACCTCCAAACCATGCATACATTTCCACCCCATGCATGTGGCTATACATCCATAGCATGCATACATGCACATCCCATGCCTACATCTTCACATTCATATCATACATATGTGTCCATCCCATGAACATTTGTATGGGACATTCACCTTGTCTCTAGGATCAAGCTAAAGTTAGGAGATGGATCATAAGATTTTTTTTCAAAATGGTAAAAATGTGTTTTTTTGAGTTTTGTGTTGTCATCTTATTTTTTAATTGCCAAATTTTATATCAAATTCCAATAATTAACCAAAATTATATAAATGATTTTAGGACATTTTTTATTTTTTATTTTTATAACGAAACACCATGATGATTGTCATTTTAATTGCATCACAAAATCCATTGATCTATGAAGGAAGTTTGTTTGTTTGTTTTGTTTTAATTGTCATGTTTTTGGCACCATTGGGAAACCCTTTATGAATACGGGTGCACCAAAGAAGTTTGGTAATGTTTAAACTATAGTGCAAAAGTTATGGAATGTTAAATAATTGTGTCAAAGAAATTTCAAAAAATTTAGAAGTAAATGTTTTATGAAAAATTGGGGCAAGCTTTTGATATTATTGAAAAACCTTTTTTTGAATGGGATTTATTACATGTGATTTCTTAATTTTTAGACTTAAAGTGGGGGTAGATATTATTAAAAAATTTATCATTTGGTGTTATTAAAGATTAATTTTAAATTTTAAATATTTTTTTCTAATTGAGTTATATTGTCGAAGTCAAATTCACATTTAGGCTAGCTTAATGCACCCTTAGGTTTGTCAAATGATATATGGGTAAAAGAAATGGGAGATGGAACTACAACAAATTCACAAGCTTGAATTCAAAATGAAATCATTTTACGCACACCAATAAAAATGTGGTTAATGCAAACTGAAGCCAAAATGGTGCACAAGCAAGCAACAAACAATGAACACTCACAAGATCCATCACTATGTAGACTTAGAAAGAAACCATCACCTTCTCTCTTATAGTATATTCTTTAACTTATCATATGAACAACATCAAAAGTGACATAAAAATCCCAAGACTCTCAAAGAATATTGAATTTTTCAAATCTTTCAAAATTTTCAAAAAAATTCAACTTATGAGTTTCAAAATTGTGCAAAATCATGATTATTTCATATGAAGTTGAATTATGTGACTCTCAAAACAAAACTATTCCCAATTGATTCACTTGATGTTTTTCACACATCCTTTCTTTTGTTTTTTTATTTATTTGTTCTTGCATGTTTACTATGTTTGTTTTTCATTTCTATGATACAAGGGAGGAGAAAAGGGTTTTTCAAGGGTTCTTCTTCATATGGTCTATTTTTATAACTTGATCTCCCATTGCTTGCTTTAACTCTCTTATAAGGTTTTGGTTTTAATATACATGAAAGCTTTTGGATCCTCTTTATCTTCTGACACCTTTGTTGCATCATCCAATTAAATGAAAATATTTAATTGTTTGTCTTTGTGAATTATTTTTTTGTTGTAAGCTCTTCAATTTCAAAAACATTTTTTTTCCCATAATGTGTGTGTGTGTGTGTGTTTGATTTTAAGGTCTTTCGTTCTACATAAGTAATATTACTTGTTGCAATTTCAAGCCTCTATTTCAATTCCAAACTCTCATATTTTGAACTTTGAAACCCAAAATTAAAAATGCATATTGTTACAAAAATGGGTTATGATAATGACCGTCAATTGTAGAAAAATGAACTTTGTTATTGTTGAAGCAAAATTTTTTTGTTAAATATATATAGTTATTATTTTCCCCAAAATATATTTGCTATCAAATTTTATTTTTATTGTTTAATATTGGTTGTTTAATTTGAACTATTTGTAATATGTGTTTTACATTAATCTAGACATTTCATATAAATTGAATCCTATTTGTTGGCACAAAAAGAAAACAAATTGTAGTCATTTTTACATTACGTACACCCCTTGGGCAAGGGTAAATGGCCTAGCATTCAGCTATTGCTTCACACATGGGCCCTTATTTTGGTATAGTCTTCGCCAAGTTAGGCTTTACTTTACACAAAATGCAATCTCTAAATTTATGCACAATAAGGCCCTTGGGGAAGAGTGTTACCAAAACATTAGTAATCATCAAAATTGATTATCCAAAAGTTGCAAATATGTTATTTTTAAAATTTTCTATCCTTGCTTATAAGTATTGTTGTTTGTATTTGCAATCCATTAATGTTTTTTTTTTTTAAATTTTTGATTTTCATGGTTTTTGTTGTTTGTAGGAAGCAAAGGGGGTGCAAGTTGTGGACACCTTATTCATCACCTTTGTCTAAAGCAAAGCTCTCAAGAGATTTTTGATTATTTTTTTAGGGTTTTTTATTACCCCTAACTAACAAACAAGCATGTATAGATTTTGGGTGCACCCATCCAATTGATGGGTTGTATTGAAGTCTACCCATCTAATTGTTGGGTTTCTTCACAAAATATGAATGTTGGGTAACTGATTTAATCATGCTTCTATATCATTTTATTTTGTTGGGTTGTCACTTGCCTTATATCACAAGGTTTCATATCACTATGAAATGTAAAAAATGTCATATGACCAACTTTTTAAATTGTTTTCTTTGCCACCTCCTCAAATGTGCATCTAGTCCCAAATGACTTTGTTATTGATCCATAACTCACAAAACTAAATATGAAACTACTTTCTTCAAAAATGGTTATGGCATTCATCATACACAAAAATTCATGTAATTTTTTCAAGATGTGACGATGTGATTGAAAACATTCAAATATACATTTGATGACAAATCTTTTTATTTTGTTTGAATTTTTTCACAAATGTGAATAAATATGAAAAAAGAATATTTGATTTCTTTTTCGAGCAAAAAATTATTAGATTTGCAAAAAATTAAAAATCATGTTGGGTGTCAACAAAATAAAATAGACAAAAAAAATAATCTACCTAGAATCCAATTAAAAAATGGAACATTTTTTTATATGGACACAAGAAGGTAGATTCAAAATATTTTGAAGTAGAAATATAAAACCATAGGGCCCTACATTTAGTTATGGGAAGTTGGATACAAATTTTGAACAATTTTCGTATCATAAAAGTAAGTTGAAAATACGTTTGAAACTAACTAGGTCAAAATGGTGTTCAAACTTACTTCATATTGAAATTTTAATATGTTATGATTATAAAATTCATAATTTGATAATACATAAGTATTTTTTAAGGCTCTATTAGATTGAATTTTTTTTTTTAATCAATGTTTCATCTACATGTACATGCCCATTTTGTAAATTGAACATTTTGTGCAAGTATAAATATTTTAAAACATTTTACTTAATTCTACTTTCAAGATGGGGTTTTTCAACATTTTACACATAAAATGAAAGATTATCATCGTGTTAATTATTGTACCATTAAAAAAATAAACTTTTTCATGGCTACATGTAAATTTCTTTTACAAGGAGCATTGAGCCGTCTACTTTACCTTGCTTGCACCTTGTTGTGACATTTTCTTATTGGTTTTGCTTTGGTAACAACTTTTTAAATGTTTAGATCAAGGTTTTTTTGTGGTGAATTTTCGCCATTTGGCAACCAAAAAAAAAGGCTAATGAATTCAACAAAAAAAAATTTGAGAATTTTTTTAAAAAATCCCCATATTTCAAGAAAAAAAAGTTAGAAGTCACCAAATTTAAATAGTGTGCTCCATGAGGTCACTAGAACTAGGTAGGATTTCAAAAAAGATCTACAAATCCACTAGGATAATCGCCATTTATTGCTAATCAATGATGAGGATCCTTGCCAATACACCTACTTGAGGAATTTGAAAAAAAAACCCTGGTTTATATAGGTTCCTAGAACCTATCATCATTTAATGTGAGATCCTTTTTGGGTTCCTCATGACTAATGTGATGTTAAAAAATGAAAAAAATGAATAATGACAATTTTTCTTTTACAACAATAGGATGATGTACATGAAAATAGATTTTTTTTTTTCCTTGATTATGACCAATTTATCATGCAATATCAATTGTTGATATTAAATTAATGCCAAGGCCATTGTGTATAACACACCTTGTTGATTTGTTACTAAGTTCCAACAATATGTCTTGTTCAAATTAGGTGATATGTATTACTAAACAAAAGGAAGGTCTATGGTGCCAAACTTTAAAGATTGATGGCATTTTGAAGATTGCGACAACTGCAAGGAATGGGAAAAACTTCTTCTTCTTGTTTTCTTTGAACTGCATAATTTTTCAAGAGGAGTCATGTTGGGCAATTATTTGGCTTTTCAAAGAACCTTAATTCCCAATTTTTCAAAATACCATAATTATAAAAACATGCAATTTTTTTGTTATTCCTCTACACATATTATGTTTCATCATACATTTCCTTTTCACCATTGCCTTTTTAAAAATTCCATTTTTGTTTCTTTACAAAGTTGTCAACTTATACATAAATGGTGTCCCAACCCCTACACTCCCTTGGGTTAAGTAAACATACCTTCTTTTGTCATTATGTATAGAAGCCCAAAACAACATCATTGTCATGCAAAAAATGAGCTCATGAGACCTTTGTATAAGCCACATAATATGTGTGGATGAAAGTTAACCAACCACCAAAAAATCAATTGCATTTTCCATGTGTTTTGGTGAATAAAACTCTTGGTGAATTTATAGATATACACATATATCATTGTGTAGCCTGATGATGGAAAAATGATACAATGTTTTAATCAAACCATAATGAACATGTGGCCTATGACTAAAGAATAGCTACACTTAAACCAATAAAATAACTAGCTCCAAACCTCATGGGTTGTGAACTTCATGGTGGTGCAAATGATGGATGTAGCAATGGAAAATCCTATGGTTGGACATTGGAATGTTTGAAGCTTTCCATGACTATGATAGAGTGCAAGGAAATGAGTTCTAATCATTTTTAAATGGGAAGCATTTTGGGACTTAATTATATTCTCAATTTTTTAGAATATAAGTTTAGATGGCAAACAATGTCCACATTGGTTTTTTAAACATAACATTGGAAAGTTCTCAAAGGTTAAATATCAAAAGTGGACTCACATTTTTCATTTGGAGTTGTGAGTTAGGAGTTATGGTCAAAATAATGGTTGAATGTCAAATCATTAAAACCCATAAAATAGGAGTCAAATGACCTTCAAATTGAACTTGCAATTTGCCATTGGAAAGGTCTTTTCAAGGGTTACAAGAATTAGATCATTGTTGATATGAAAAAAAGTCGAAAAACAATGTAACAAATGATCTTTGAACAACCAAAAGGGTGCAATGTTGCCAATTAAAGATTGTGTGAAGTAACCAATAAAAATTGATTCTTTATTATAACAAAACCAACAAAGAAGCAACAAATCCAAACTCCTTAGTAAAGGAACTTGACAAATAAAGAGTAGCAAATCAAAAAGGAAATTTGGAGGGATGTATCTAATGGGGACAATATAAAGATGAAATATAACACATAAGCATGAAAATATGAAAGTACAAAATTTTGAACAAAACTTCAACATAACAAAGTAACAACATAATGGTTCAAAAAGGTGAAAACATATTTGCAAAACTTTGAACATATCAATGTAACAACAAAAGAACGATACACATATAAATGAAATAAAAATTAATTTCCACATCTACATGTCCAATGGTAAAATTGCAACTACACCACAACCTAACATTGCCTTGAAATGAATGGTGTCGATTCATTTCAATCGATGGTTTGTATTGATAATGAAATGAAATAACTTGAAATAGATATATGTTACACTTAAAACATTGAATCTCAACATAAAATAATCCTATTGACCAATATATGTGGATGACAAAGATCAATTGAATTGATGGTAAATAGGTAATTGACCGTTACAAACCTTTCCTCTAGATCGAGTGGTAAAAAAAAACCAACCTAATGACTACATCAATAGTCTCAGTCAACTCCAAAAAATATCAAATTAAAAAAATAAAAATGAATGAAAATAAAAGTGGTTCAATTCAATGGCTAAGATGCAAAATAATCTAATTGCTAAAATTAAAATGATGGATGAATTGTGGATGGGTCATGAAATGGATGAAAAGTGATTTGATTTAATTTGAATGAATGGCCAAATTACACACCCAATCATCAAGGGTCAAGATTGATTTCAATCTTGCTATTGTATGCATATTGGACTAAAGATGGACAACCATGATTGAATCCCTAAATGGACTTTTCAAATTGATTGTTTGAATTGCTTCATTGGATCCAACAATTTCCATGAATGTATAGGGACAACTTCATTAATGGTAACACATCTTGATTAACATTCCAAATCCTTGTTAAGTCAATAATTTAAATGGGTCGATGATAAATATTGCCAATCTTTTCAATATAAATGGGCATGGTTAGACAATGAAACCAAAGTCTACTTTTTTCAATTGAAAAGAACTATATAACCAAACCTTGCTTCATTTTTCAAAATGATCATTGACATTGATGAACTATGGATGATGAATAATATGCCATGTGGATGTTGATTGGTTGGATGATTTGATAGTTGAAAGTCAATGATAAAAATAAAATCAATAGTTTAGATGTAGTGGATGATGGCAAGAATAAAGGTCTTATGGATGATTAAGATAATTCCCCTTAATAAATTTTTTAAAATATGAATGGTCCAAATGGACTTGTTTAGAGTTTCGTTTTAGGTTTATGGTTGTTGTATCAATAGTGGCAATTTTTTAGATCTAATGATTGGTTGAGATGTTGTTAGATGAAATTCAAAAGACCATGAGATTATTATATAAGTTTGCATTTTGCTTTTTCTTTAGCCTTTTTCAGCAATGATTTGCTTGGGTGTTGTGTTGTGTGTGTGTTGTAGTTGTTTTGTTAAACCTTTACTATTTCCTTGTGTTGTTGCTATGACCTCTTGATCTTGTTTTTGGCCTCATTGGCTGTAACATTTATGTTAGCAATTGTTTTTTTGTGATCTTGTTTTGTTTTGTTGTTTGCATGTTAATATAATGTTGTGGTTTCTATTTTGTAATTGAAGCAATTTTCTTCGCTTGGCTTTTGTGTTATTTTCAAGCTTTTTCGAGTGTTAGGATTCAAATTGTTAGCTTTGGACCTTTTGACATATCCAAAGGGAGTGAAATTGGTTTGTTATTTTTGCCATTAGCTATTTTGTTCCTACCCCTTTGTTGTTCAATATACCCCAAGGTTGTCCTCCAAAATTTTATGTTAGTTTTTTTTGGGGTTTTCAATTGTTTCCAATTTTTGTTAAGGATTTTTTTTTGTGCTTTCTATTGTGAAAATGAACATTTTAAAATTTTCTCTTGTAGGTTCTTGTTGCTATGTGTAACAACTAGTTTGTTTGGTTTTTGATTTATTTTTCTTTCATAGATTTGTTAATTTTCATTGTCACAAAATTGGAGGACCTTCCTATATGGCATGAAAGTAATGTTGAAGGTTGTGACAACCTTGCCAAGGATGAATATTTTTTTGTTTGTGTGGTAGGTGGTAATGTGTTGTTCAACTCCTTGGTTAAAGAATATTTTTTAAATTTATATTAATACATGGTGATTAAAAAATTGACAAATGGAAGATGATGATTCTTTTAATAATGATTGACTTTTTTTATTTCAATCCCTTTTAAGTATAACATTTTTGAAGAGGAGATAGAAGGCAAAAAATTTACCCAAAAAATTGAGTTGAAAATGCTTTAAATGCCTAGAAGCAGTTTAAAAAACTTTATGTCATTACGGATATGCACAAATCAAACCCAAAATTTGTTGTATCAAATCTTTGTGATTTTTTTGTTGCAAGTTGGAAGGAAAAATGGTGAATTTTACCCATGCACAAATATCTTTCTATACCCTTGTCATGTTATAAATTATTGTTGTGTTCTTGATTAAATTTCATTTTTTTAGTCATCTAACTTTATAAGTTAGATCAACTTACAACTTGCATATTTGTTTTGGGTTTTTGGGGGGTGTGATTCGATTTCATGAAACTAAGAAGATCTTTTAAATCGAAGGTTTTGGGTCCAAGATTTAACATTCAAACAAATTTTTCTTACAAATGTGTTAAATGTGATGCCAACAAAGTAATCAATCGTTTAGTTATGACTAAATGCAGGAGGGATATGCACAAGTTTGATGTCCTTTCTCTTTCTAAAAAATAAATTATATTGAATTAGAAGAAGTGCCAAGTAATACATCATATAAATTGAACCTAAGGTTTAGTCTAACTTGGGCAACCAAACTTGGTTAACCAAGTTTCGTTACCTATAACTTCATAATTCACATAACAACATAACTAAGGAACATATAAATGACATAGACTTTATTTTGCATGTCAATGAGTTTGGTGAGTTCTCAAGGTATAATAATTTTTGTTTATTCTTCTTTTGTTTCATGTTGTTGTTGAATATAAAATGTTTGCATTCTACTTATTGCCAATAAACCTATTAACTTGTGATTTATCCTATGTTGGATTTTGTATTTGTTGATTTTTATTTCATACATATTACCACAAGTATTCCCAAGGTTCAAGTAAAGACTAAAAGTTTTTAGTTGACCATTGTGCTTTACATGGTGATCATCATGCTATCAATTGTTACATTTTAGATGTGGTAGGAACATTTAAGGCCTTAAAGTGTCGTAAATTTAAAATTATAATCCCCCCCCTTTTTTTTACAATAAAAAAATAAGGTGCTAACAAAACATCACAAGGTATGGTTCATGAAAACCACTATTGGCAAAAACACCTTTTGCATTTTTAATAAGCAATTGACATAAAATATTATTGGGTTGGAAGGTAAGCATATTATTAACAAAACAAGGCGATGTAAAGATAATATCTAATCAACTACAAAGAGATCGTCTTTCAAGAGTAGGATATGATGTAGAACTTGAAGATACATTTGTTTCTTATGTTGGCTTTTCTTGTATATGTTTTTCCTTTTTCAATTGTTAATTTTATATCCAATTATTATTATTATCCCTTTTTATTCTTTGATTTTTGTTTTTGTTTTTGTAAGTCGTTGATGCATCCATTGCCCTCACAATGATTGTTGAAGAACTTCATAACAAGGAAATGTTGCTTATGCACATCCCAATTCACAACAACAAACGATAAATGAGGATCGAATTTTTTAGCCAAGTAGGATGTAAAAAACTAGAGACTCATCAATCCTATTGTTGTTTTTTGTGAAGACATTGCATTAAATTTCTAGAATTTGCTTGAAAGTTTTCCTTTGGTCAAATGATGTGATGTCTAAATATGAGAAACAACCAACAATAGTCACTAACATTGGTGGGTGTCAATGACAAAATCCATTGAATTGCATTATAACCCTTTTGGTTTCAAACCCAAATGTAGTTGCAACCTTCCTTGTTGCACAATATGCAAAGCTTCCTTCAACTATTGAATCATTTGGAGATTTTGCTTTTGCGTAGTTTTAGTTTCATTAACTTTGATTCAACAGATGATACATTATTTTCAAGCATTGATTTTTTTTACTACATTCCTTTTGCAATTTCCATTACCATTGAGATTTTATAGTCTTTATTAGTTTCTGATAACATTGACATTACATATTGTAATTTTTGCGGATTGATTTTATAAACATTCTATCTATAATAAGTAGACCTTTGTTTTTGCAAACATTAGATTTGTTCCAATTCTCTGCTCTTGCACAAATGTGGGCGGGGTTTAGGGTTTAGGGTTTACACTTGTAATTCCATGGAAAGGAAGTAAGCTCCCTTGTCACACCTGTCCAAAGTTTTGGGTCGTTGACATCTATAGTTGCATAATCTTCTTCTTGTTATTTGAGTCGGGGAACTCCCTTTACACACAACCATATGTACAAAGCTCAATACTGTCATTCTACATTCTTGGGTTGAACTACTACTATCCCTTTGTTGGGTGGCACCGTGTTTTTGTATGTGAGTGTCTATGCATCAAACTCAACAAAAAGCAGAGCCACCCAATTATCTTTTTTTGCTTTCTATTCCTGAAAGGGTGCTGAATGTAGAAAGCAAAAGCACCATGACACAAGGTTTATGCAGTTACTCTCCACCAAGCCTCAGTACCCAAAGACTACAAATTGAGAGAGTGCACAATCTACAGATAATCTCTTATTCAGCAGCTGTCATCACAATAGAGCAGAAAAAATTGTGATGACAGCTGCTGAACTTCACAAATTTTCCAAATATTTAAAAAACTCAAAACTTCATACAAGAGAGCCTCTCTAAACAGATTTCCTCCTCCCAGGAAGCAAAAGTAAAGATCCACTACTTATCTCTAAGATTGCAAAGAAGACTCCATACCAGCACTTTTAACTTTTAAATGACAAGCTGTTCAGTCAATTGCAGCAAAACCAACATCTAAAACGTCATTGTGGATTGTAACATTATGAGTGTCACTCACAATCTGCAGACCATCTGTTCATCATGAAAAGCAGTGACAAGTTGCCATGATTCACCCACTGATGTCATCAGATAAGAATGTAGATAAGAATATAATGAGCCCATGCTTTCACTGAAAACGATTCTGCAAGGGTGGCAGATTAGGTCATTTTCTTGACCATGTTATATGACATAATCTTCTGATGATGATCAGACATGCATAACAGTGACCAAAATGTGTCTGTTGAACACAGGATTTGTTCACCCCAGACCTTAATGTCATGGAATGGCCTTGTCCTTGCCCGTTATGTTGGGCGCATCACCCAGCTTGCCCTAACAGGCTTGCTGATTCTTCACCCAACATAATGGGCAGGAGCTTCACCATTCCATAGTACAGCTTTCCACATCCCTGAGCTTCTGTCATATTTTCCAGTTCTAGCAATGTGAAGACAAGCTTTGATTAGCTATGATTGTTGGCAATCATAGCTAATCAAAGAAATGGAATAGTTATCCTCACTCTAGATGCAACATTCTAGCTTACAGTGAGGGGTAAAAAAGCTTTCATTCCATTCTAACTTGTCCCCTGTACAAACATCAGATGCACAAAACCAGAGAATTGAAGCCATCCCAACAGATTTGAGTCAACCCAACAAGTTACTGCCAGTGCAGTCCACAAACTAAGTCATAAAGCAGCAGCAGGAGGAGCACATGCACCAAGTGTGAGCATGTAACTTCTGAAGAGAGAGACACTCAATGCCATTTGCAAGGGTTTTTTCCTTAAAAAATAAAAAATCAAGTGAATGAAGTTCTCAGGAAGAACTGCAAAATGTAAGTCAGGATTTCTAAGCTATGAGAGAAAGATAGGTAAGGATAACTATTCACAGATGGGAAGTTCTGGCATTAAATGCCATCAGCACCACAATCTGCAAGCACCACAATTCGCAAGTGCAATCAGCTGATGATGCATATTGATGTGTTAGAGTTCTGAGATCCAATCTCTTGCAAGTGCAACCAGCTGATGATGCATATTGATGTGTTGCGTTCTGAGATCCAATCTCTTGCAAGTGCAACCAGCTGATGATGCATTTTGATGCAGTGAGTTCAGAGATCTGATGTCTCTTTGTGGTATAGAGGAAGGAGCTTGATGAAAAGGAGCTTCAGTGGTGGGTTTTAGAAGAGGATGGGGAGCTTAAGGGGAATTCAGCGGTCTCCAAGTCGCTTGATGCCCCACACATCAAGAATACCAGGGGGCACAGCATTGTCAATGGCAGACCTCACTGCTGCTCTGGCCACAGATGTGACCTTCACAGGAGGCAGAAGAAAGTTTCCCACTAGAGGGAGTCGAGAAACTGATTTTGCATTGTTCAAGAGAAATTCCAGAGGAGTACCAATGACACTGAGTGGAATCTTCACACTTCCTACTTGACGACTGCCATAAATGAAACCCGGTCTTAAGATGATACCTCCATAGGGAAACTTGCGGAGCAAAGCTTCTTCCGCTGCTTTCTTGCCTTTGAAATAGCCTCCCAAAACAAAGGAAGGAAGTCCGTAGTCGACAGCTGAAATGTACACAAACCTTGTCACGCCAGACTCAGAAGCTGCATTGATGGCTGCAATGTTTGCCTCGCCATTGATCTTCAGCATTTTCTGGTTGGATCCAAATGCACCCACACATGAAATCACGGCAGAGACTTCCTGTAACGCGTGTTTCCATCTCTCCGGGTGCAAGATGTCTCCCTGAATCCAATTGACGTCGTTCATCCAGGGATGATGATCATGCGCCGCTGCTGCTGGTCTCCCTGATCTGCTGATACTTACCACCGGAACATGTCTGGTGAGAGCTTCTTGGCACACATGCGTACCCACAAATCCATTTCCTCCAAGAACAAGAAGCTTGCTCCGTTCCGCGAATTTTGTCTCTACAGGCTCTGCTTCTACAACTGGCTCCTCGGATTGTTGCTGAACAGCGCCGCCAACTGTCGAAGTCGAAACTGAGTATGGCGCTGCTGCTTTTGATGCCTTGCTAGCTGACACTCCGCAAGATCGGCTCTGTTGGTACAACAGAGCTTGCAACCCTAGTTTCATGTTCCGTGCTGCTGCCATGATTATAGCCTGTTGGGTGTCAAGCTTCTGCTACAGGCATCACAACAGTATCCTTGACTCGGCGGCTGCTCTCTTCTCTCTTCTGGGACCTTCGAGATCCGATCGATGCTTTACGCAACCTTAGGGCAGGACTGTAAGAAAAGGGTTTCTCGATTAGGGTTTGGGGATCTAACGGGTGGGAGTGATTTCTGATGTGCGAGTTTGCTGGGGCCTGGAATCTTCAGTTCTATGCGAGTCATACTTGATTGTGATTTGATTCTGTTGCAGAGAGTTTCGACATCCGATCGAAGCTCACACAACCTTTTAGGACTATAAGAGGAAAGGATTCTGGATTAGGGTTTGGGGATCTGCGAAGTTCCAGACACAGCCTGCTCTTGTTTCCTTCCTGCAGAGAGTTGTTGTTCGCCTTTCACACACAGTGTGCCCTTGTTTTGCTTCATGTTTCATCTTATGGGCTTTGCAGAGAGTTGTGTTCACCTTCTCACATAGCCTGCTCTTGTTCGCTTCATTTTTCGTCTTGTTGGCTCTGCAGAGAGTTGTATTCACCTTCTCACACAGCCTGATCTTGTTTGCTTCGTGTTTCGATCTGTGGGCTTTGCAGTTGTTCACCTTGTCGCATTTCCCCGCACCCAGGACTTTGCTGACCATATGTGATGCATAAGGTATTTCTTCCTGTTCAAGTATATAGGTCAAAGGGCAACTGGCATCGATGTTGAAACTGCTCGTTAGATTTCTATGGACAGAGAGAAGATCTAAAAGTGCTGTGCGAGTTTACACTTGGAAGACATCAGGTTGATGAACAGGTGCACCTCAACAAGCAGCATGTGAGCAGGCATTCTTCAGCTCCATACCCTGCAGCCAGGAACATACAAAACTGGACATCATTCCTTGTCAATTTCACATTCAATTGGCATGGAGAGCCTGGATCATGGTAGAGATGTTGTTGCCTGTGGTTTTATCACAAGCAAAGGCAAAACTGTGAACCCTAAAACCTATTGGTCTCCTCTTCATTTCTCTCAAGAGAATGGTTGCCGGTTCTTTTTCTGCTAATACTCAATCTCTGCCAAACATTTACCTTCCTCAAGAGGAGTGGGCAAACTTTCCTAAGTATCTCCTGGATTTGCCTCTTCCAAGGTTGCCTCTCTTCTCTCTCAGAAATTACTCTGTTTTTCCCTGAGGTTCTCTTTCATGCTACTGCCACCAGTGCCCTAAAGGCATTTTCCTTCTTGTTTAGATGATCTTGATCCTAGGTTGGTTGAGCAAGCTGATCGGACACCAGTGTTGGACAAGTGAAAAGCCAATTGGGTGAACAAACACTAGTGCAGCAAGGTCCGCATTGCTGCTGCCTGTTGACAATATAAGATTAATACGAAGAGTTATGCACTAGGCCTGCAATTTCTTGCCCTTTCTTTCACTGCATCATGCTCAATTCTACAAGTGGAAAGCAGACACGAAAGGGTTCAATGGGAAGCTATGCAGAACCATAAAAGGCCTTGATTGTTGTTGTTTTGATGTGAGGATGTTGTTGGTACATGTGCAGCTGTGCTTTGAGAGATATCCTGGAACATGTGAGAAAAGTGTGTTCAGAAGAAACAGCAAAAGGTCATGTGAAAACAAAGATGACAGTTTACACATGAGCTGAGTTTGGGAGACTAATGTGCAATGATCAAACATTGGGTGGATTTATTGTGGACTTTATCTACAGCCACCATCAGGAGGACTGATGAAGTCAGTGGGTAGTAGTCATGGCAGCTCGTGACTGCTATTGATGATGAAGAAGGTGACAGTCTGACACTTTGTGAGCAACTCTTGTTAGGTTATGACTGCACTTGTTGTTAGGTTAGCTTCAAAATTGTTGCTGTGGAGATTTGTCGTGTAATATTCATAGATATAATGTGCAATCAAAATTGTGCCCCACACATTGCTGAAATCTTATTGCTAGAAAGAAAAATCCATCGGGGTTATTATTCTGAGCCTGTCAGCAGATTCTGCAACTTGATTTCAGGACTAGGACTGATATTGCGAGATGTATGAAACTTTTTCCCTCACAAACTAGTAGTTATTCCTGAGATTGTGGGTTTTTGACTATACCTTCACTTTGTATAACTTGATATTGGTTTTTCTCTGTGCAGTTGAAGCAATTGGTGCTATACTCTTGCTATCCCTTTGTCGCCAACCAGATTGAAGAAAGAATGTTTGTCATGTGGATTCCATAGCAACTGATGGTGATATGATGGGAAGAAAGACGAAAGAAGAGGAGGAAGGAGAAGAAGAAGAAGAAGCTGAACAACATAGTCACCAAGAAGTTCAACATTCACAAACTATTCCATATCAAGTATACCTACATAACAAAACCAGGAATAATTGATTCTGGCTAAGAGCATCATCTCCACCGTTGGACTCCACAGCCCACTGCAACAACAGTGTACCTTGCCATTGGCAGCCAGAGACAACAACAACACCCAGTGTGCACACTCACTGCACACTATGGCTGGTAAAAGAAACCTACCCCTTTTGGATCTTGACACAAAATCTCTTTTCACCAGCTACTTACTACTACTCTATACCAGGCTCCTCCAATGCTCCTGCAACAACCTTCTTGCAGATTGCAATATGCCATGATCAGATTGCCAGATGCTCCTCTTGCAGATTGCATTATGCCACAATCAGATTGCAGATGCTCCTCTTGCAAGATTGCATTATTGATGAATTATTGAAAACCGTATGAAAACATAGGAAAAATTATATCTATTTGATCGTCACTAGTAGTGCACAATAATGTGCAACTCGAATACGGTTGGGTTAAGGTTTCATTCAACATAACTATCTACTAATTTGCAAAGTTCATTCACCATTGCATGTCCAACAACCATGTTCATTGTTCATATTGGACAATTTATTAGCATAAGAGGCAATGATCATGGTAAATTTATGCAAGGACACTAAAAGTGATTGTAGAAAGTTGGTGGGGGGTGCGGGGGTGCGGTGGGAATCCATGCTCATTCACATCAATGAATATTGTAAGTTAGCAAATTCATGGGACCTTGGATCTTGGTGGCAAATGTTGGTAAGACTAGGGCAATCACCAATCAATTTCCAATCAAGGATTGGAATTTGGCAATAGAGGAATTCCATGCAGCAAGGATTTCACAATGCTTATGCCTTGAGTTGTTTGAAATTAGTGTTCTTATACCAATGTTGGGCGGGTATCACAATTTTATGATACCCACTAGGTCTGGTTTTCACAAATTAATTTACAAATGGGTCTGGTTCTACCCCAACAAAATTCTACACTGGGCAAGGGTATCAACATTAAAAAAAAATTAAACTGGTTCTCACAATGTTGATTCTTGGAAATTTGAAAACAATTGGTTATCCTTTGTTAGTTCTCACAAGCTGGGTATTGCTTTTTTAAAAATTAAAAATCATTAAAAATTAAAATTAAGATTAAACAATATTGAATTGATTTCTTTTTTTAACAATGAAAAAATAATAAGCAATGTTACCCAAAAAAATTCTAAAATAACCAACAATTTATTGATTGAACTTTTACACTTCAACAATTTCATATTTTTCAAATTCCCCTTCAAACTCTTTTAACTCCTATTCTAAGTCTATGTCCTTTTCAAGAAATTTTAGTAAATTAGATGGACATTTACATCCTATTCTAGAATCATTAAACCAATTTTTGTTAATAAAAATCAACTTCTTTAAATTTTCTATTTTCAAATGACATTTCCTAAAGTTAATAAGAATTCCAACCAAAGAAAATATCCTTTTTGTTTCTATTTGGGATCCAACAATCTCCAAAATTTGTCAAGCTAAAAATCCAATTGTAAAAAACATTGCTTCATGTTTCTACCACCATTGAAATGACATTTGATCTCCTTAACATTCAATTGATACCTCTTGAAAATTAATAGTTCTCTCTTAACAAGTTTTTTTGCTAGTTCATTTGTGCTTGCAGTCTATTCAAACATATCCAAACTCCAATCCTGATAAAATCTTGGTTAGCAAAATTCTTTTTTGACCTCACCAAAGGATGCAAATGCTCATGACATTTGAGCAAGATAGGATATAAGGATTTCCTATTATATTTTTTAACAAGAACAACACCTTGCTCCCTTCCAACAAATGAGGATACTATATACGAAGGCTCTTATACTTATGGTCTAACATCAAAGATATTATATTGTGAGATTTTGTTTTATCATAAACCTTTTAGAATTAGAGGAAAGAATCTAGCACATTGATTACCTCATTTCTAATGTTAGACGCTAGCAAAGATAATTCAACACTAATAATCGAATCATCATCCATTAAGCTTTCAAATGAAGGAAGAACTTGATTTTCTTCCCTTAGTTTCAAACTCATGGAAATGGTTAAGTGTAAAACATCATTGAGAAGCCAATGTCCACATGATTGGTTAAGAACGTTGACAGAAACAAAGAATTTTTGTGTTTTTTGGGAATTTTTTTTTACCTCTATTGGATGTTATTCCAAACTCCTCCACTTGCATAAGAAAGTGGGGAGGGAATACCAATTGACACAGAAGGCAAAGTAGCAAGGCACAAAGGCAAGCAACAATGGGGGATGGCTAGCAAGAGATACTTGGAAAAAAAACAAGTAACAAGGCATGAAGGTGAGTAGCAAGGCACAATGATGAATAGCAAGGCAAAGCAAAGACAACAAAATTCAAAGAAAAAAAAACTTTAACTAAAATTAAAATCGACCACACAAATGCAAATGAAAACATGCAAATCCAAAATTCAAAACAAAAAATGTGAGAAGAGTAACAAAATAGACAAAACTCTTTTATACAAAATTCTAAGGTTTGTAGGAAGGAGCCATTGGAATGTGTTGCCTCTAACCTAACTTTAATTATCAAGGTGGTTAAACCATGAAACCCTAACTTGAATAAAGGGTCAAACCTTATTCGATTCTCAATTTTTAAAAAAAAATTAAAAAAACTAGTTTTCACATCTAGTTCTCACGCAAATGAAAACCAGTAGTTTGGTTTTCAATAAGGGTATCACACATGGTGATACCCTAAGGGGGTTAAAATAAGATACTCGACTAATGTTCGAGGATATTTGTGATACTCACCCAACACTAGTTTTTATCATGTGAAAATTGAATAAATGAAGTGCATTGTTTAGCTTGATATTGTTTTGGTGCATTATCATCTACATATCTATTTGTATTCTATTTTCATTTTTTATGTTTGTTTTGATTCCATGGGGGGGAAGCAAAGGTGAAAAAGGCTAGTGTGTCATTGTAAAACTATTCTTATTCTTGCAATGCAAATGATGAAAGTCAATTGGAGCTATCCACACATTCAATAAACTTGTCTTCCAACTTATCACATGGTGCTTCATTGTCAAGCATAAAGAATGACAACATTTCCACACTACCGTGGGCAAATCTTGTAATGAAGTTCATTAATAGCATGCTTGGAGGATTGCAAACAACAACAATTGTGGAGAATTTGGAAAGAGTTGATTTTCCACCTATGAAAAAAATGAAAAAAAAAGAAGTTAACTGAAAATGTCAAAAGATTTCTAAGTAACACAATTTCCATGGGCAAAATTGATCCATATGAATGGTGGAGTGGATCATGTTTGGTGCAAAATTTGTTCAACCATACAAAGTTGCAACATTGAAGATGCTACAAAAACAAACAATCTTGAAAAGTACCAAGGAAAAAGGAGGATGCTTAAGAACATGCCAAAAATCGAAATAAAGAAAGGAGAACCATATGTTTATAAGCGATGTTGACATTTGAAGAATGTGCCAATATTTGCTTCAACTAAAAGATCAACTATTCTTGAACAATGTTAGAACTTTTCAAGAAAATGTGCATGAAAGTGTCGACAATTTGCCATAACCTTGGCCAATTACTAAATACAACTCCATGGGAAAAAAATTTGTTTTTTGGGCTTGCCAAAAGTTGCCAAGAAACACTAATTTAATAATAAAGTTTGGATCATGGTTGAGTTTTTCCGCACAAGTAGATCCAAGAAGAAGGCTAATGATGTGATTTCTATTGCAAACTATTAAGCCCTTAGTTGTGATGAGGTGAACATCATTGACACAGATGTGAATTAATGTGCATGCATATGTTGTGAGCAATTGGTACTTGACAATAATTACCATATCTAGATTAACATTATATTCTAATTTAAAAATATTATTGTGGTAGTCCAATAAGTCCAATTTATTGGTAGTATTTGAAGATTGCTTTCATTATTTTAGGATAATTTATATTGAGTTATTTTAGAAGGCAAGTAGGGGAAAAAAGTTCATGTTGATTTAAGAAAATATTGAGTATTCTTTTAGAAGGCAAGTTGGTAAGACATGGTGAAAAAATCTAGAAAAAAAAAAGGTGACCCATGGATTTATGGGTGGTGGGGAACCTTTTGGGTGATTCATTTTCTCTATGTTGTTGCTAGAAAAGTTGGGAAGGAAAGATGTATATATGTGGGAGTTTGTGGAATGAAAAATAAAAGTGTGTTCCAATGAAGGAAGATGCATATCATGATTTTTACAAGAAGATGTTTTTAGTTTTCTTTGATGCAAAAATTGTAGCTTTATGCTTTTGTTATTTTAAAATTATTTGTTAGACAATAATTAGAGCCATGCAAAACAACAATTGTGATGGAAGAAAGCTCACAAAGATGAAGCAATCTATATCTTCTAGTATAATTTGTAGCAACTCTCAAAAGTCCAAATGTGAAAATAACTACCTTCTTGCATCACAATGATTTTTTTAAATTTTTTTTTCCCCCCATGTTGTTGATTTTATTTTTTAGACAATACTTTTGCTTGAAAGTAGGCATATCATAGTAAATATATTTTCTTGTGTTTTGTGTGTTTTCTTGCTTAATAACCCCCACTTTTGAGGAAGTCACTCCATTTTATTCCAAATGATGTGAAAAAAAAGGGTGTAACTTATTAAAATTTTAAAATAATTTATTTAAATGTAATTAAAGTGCCTATAATTCATTATGAAAATATATTTGAATTACACATAAAATGTTTATATATATATATATCATTGCATAACATATTTTTTAATGCCCTTTTATCCCAAATGCTTTTTAAAATATACAAGGAGTGAGTTCTTGGAGCCCTAGCTAAAATTCATTTGCGATTGGTGGGACCATAGAAATACAAAAGCATTAAATAATTGATAAATTTTCTAAATAGTTGCATTGTGCTAATATCTTGGTTAAATAGGGAAAAAATTAAATATATCCTTCCATTTTTTTATTACGACTATAACTATAGTTATGATTTTTGAAATTTAATACTAGCCTATTCCAATATTACTTAGGTATTTCATGATGACATTCTACCTCCATTGAAATGAAAAATCACATTTGAATATCATTTTGTAATTATAGGAGGTATAATTTTAAAATACAATAAAAATACATAGATAAATTAGAATAATAAAGTTTTTAAAGTTATAATATCTTGAAGGATTTTGGTTTCTTTTAGAGGATTGTTTTGAAGATCAAATTTTTTGCATGGCAAAATATTTGAGTTTCCGTAACTCTTCTTTTGCCTTAAGATACTTTTTTAATGTAAATGGCAAGGCAACAAGTGTGACACACCCCTTGTTCTTTTAGTTTGGTGAAGAAGTATGGAATTTTTTTGACATGGAGGTTCCCCAAGGTCAAGCTAAGGTTAATGCATATAGAACCAGTCAACAAAGTCATGAGTGAAGCTTATGGCTGTGATGAGTGCCTCCACAACACCCTACATGCAGTTAGAGTAAGGTCTATCTAAAAGCAGCCACACCAAACCCCCCAAATCTTCCTTAGATACATCCTAGTGCTACATATATTTTCAGTGCTCCTACCTGTACAACTATTATAATTATTCTCGAACCTTGTGCATTAAATGCTGAGTTTCAGCATTTCATACTGCTGATATGTAATAAAATTCCCTTACTTTCCGAATATCACTGAAACCAGGGGGTGAAAGCAGAGGTGATAAGGGGTTAAATACAGGATGACTTTACAGATAACTTTATTACATATTTCAATAAAATAGTTGATTTCTTGCCAGATTTTGCAACTTACAGTCAAAGAAAATAAAATAGGTATGGATTTTTATTTTTTTAATATCTAGGGACTAGTCTCCATGTGTAATAAGAGTAGCTCCACCAACAACATTGAACTAACCTGTATAATATATGTCCACATGTATTATTAGTGTTTGTAAGATTCATTCAACGTCGAAATGACTACTCTTGGTTGGCCGGCTATACCAATTGGCTCACATGGCTGTATTTAAAATATTATCTCTTTTTTTAATACTCTAGTTTCCAAGTTTATGGGTCTCGATTGAGAAAAATAATTAATAGACTTGTAATAGTTATGGGTGTACCAAATCAAGCTTTACATTATTTTTTTGAGCTTGCTCTAGAGGGAAAAGGAGCATACAAAAAAGCTATGTATGAAGATCATGAATGTGGGCCGGAACTTTGAAATGTCTTTTAAGCTCGTTACCAAACATTATCGTTGCCTATTTTTTTGACAATCATATTATTTTTTCAAATTTTGTTTGTTTTGAGCAATCAGATCAACTATGGGATGCACCAAGCTGAGCTCTAAGAAAACCTTTGGAACTTGAGCATCAAAGGAGCAATGTCTTAGGACTTGAAGCTTTGGGTCCATATATAAGAGCTTAAGTGTTTGTCCACCGGCCTGTCTAAGTGTGTGTGTGTGTGTGTGTGCAAACAAGGATGAAAATCCATCCACAATAAGTACAATGCACGTTGAAGCAAATTGTAAACACAAGAAAGGAAAACCAAAACAATCAAAATAGTAGTAATGAAGTAGAAGACCTAATTGCTAAAATGAATGGCATTGAATATGTATAGAAATGCATATCATTCTCACTTAAACCTAAGCTTTTGGTGGTATTGGAGCTGGTCACATTTTTATTAAAAAAAACACACTGGTCCTGACTGACTCCTAAGACTCCCTCCATCCTTTCTTCCAACCTTCTTAAAAAGGTCTTTGTGAGAAGGTAAGGGCAATATCTGGCATAATGATCAAGCCATGCAAGTATGAGTGGGATAGAACATCATCATCATACTTGGCCTGGCCCACGCTATGTGCATGTGTGTGTGTGTGTGTGTGTGTGTGGGTATGCATTTTGCAAAACAAAATGCTCTATGACATTGTTGTCGAGGTTAGTACGATTCGATTATGATCTCTTAAGATTTCTCAACAGCAACCTTTCTGAAATGTCATGTCTCACTTGCAAACAATGAAAATTGAGAGAGTCGTATATGTGTGTGTGTGTGTGTATAAAAGGCAATTATTGAGTAGTAGCTTTTCAGGTTCAGCAAAAACTATATAATTTTTTTAAATGTCAAAATTAAGAAAAAAAATTAAGGTCCCTTCTTGCTGAAAATTTTAAAAATTATCGTTTACTTAAGTTGAATTTTTTTTTACCAGCACTTTTTATGAGCTTGACAGTGCAGCCATGTGAAAAAATTGCGTTATTTTGATCCAAGGTTTTTTATTTATTTAATTAATTAATTTAATTTGTGTATGCAATAAAAATCTAAAAAATGAACCCTGCTTTTCTTTTCAGTGCTTGATGGTATGCTAATGGTTAGTACAATATTTTCTGCACAGGAAAGGAAGTTTTGGAATCAAAATGTGTGCTAAGATATATGAAACGTTTGCGCAAAACATTGATGATGAAAAATATGTGAATATTTTTAAAATTTAAATATATTTTTTTTTTTCAAATTTTCTTTTTCCCCATCAAAATCAAAATTTCAAAATAAAATAATCATTTGACAATGAGATGCCAAACCTGAAAAGGTACTACGGTAACACCCCGATCTACACAAGAGAAAGGGAATTTTGGTGAAGGATGTGAGCAGGGAGGATAGGTACAATAATAACAACTGAGTTGGGCAAATTTCCCTTGGAATTGTGATGTGAGTGAGGAGGACTAGGAACTTGCCTTAGATGAAACATGGACCCTAGTTTTTAAAACCCTAATTTTTGGGTGGTTTGCTTCTAAATGTCACAATTATTGTTCCATCCTTTTAGATGTGTAAGCTAAAAACTTGCCATATTTTTATTGGCCTTGTTGCCTACCAAGAAGGCAAGGATATTGTGTTTAGATTCATTATAGAGTACATTAGCTTAAGGGATTTTGGCCCCCTTCGTAATAATAATAATAATAGGTATATTTTTTTATATGAGGATTTTTGAAACATGATCATTTGGCTTGTGTTGAAACTTGAGATTAGTTATAGAGTTATAATAATATGTTGAAGGATTTTGGTTTGTTTTACCGGATTTTTTAAAAAGATTAATAATATTTTTGCATGGTGAAATTATATTTGAGTTTCCATAATTCTTGCTGGGAATTTACCTTGGCAAACTGACTGAAGTCGGTAAATCAGCCAAGGGTCCTAAATGCAGGCAGTACAAAAGTATTGCTGCAATTTTTTTTCAGTGTCTGCCCATTGCCCCCCCATCCATCTGTGGATGCCCTTAAAAATATGATTTTGACCTATACAGAGGATTTTTCATGCAAAGAAAAAGACCAACCCAAATTTGCCAGATTTTTTAGATTAAATTTTTTCTCTCTCAAATTGGCAGATTTTTATGATAAGTTCCAGTAGATAGCCAAGAATATAGAAGGATTACAATTTTATTTTATTTTCCTACTTTCATATCTAGTATGTAGCCAAATTTGGCTATATATTTGGCTAAATTATTTTCTGGATAATCATCACCACTTTGGCTGCTACATAAAAAAAAAATCCCTTAAAAAAACAAACCCTGGTCTCTTCCTCTGCTGACCAGGGTTTGTTCTCTCCCACAAGAAAGAAAGAAACAACCATGATTTCCAAAGTGTGTGTAAAAGAGCAAAGCACTAGGGTACTACTATAGCCTAGGGCTGCAGCACCAGCAGTGTTACACGTGAAGCTTTGTACTTAGAGCATCTCCAGCTGTGCTCAGTATGCAACGCCGCAATATTATTTTTCACATCCAAGTTTAGTTATCTACTTTTTTTGCAACCCCACCCATAAAACTGAAACTGGGGATAGCAAATAGGTAAGGGGACTACTTGTAGCAAACCACCTGGACGAATCATTATGATAGACCAATCAGAAACACTGAGAAGCAGTCGGATCATATTTATTACATTCCTTTGTGCAGGTGCACACCGCTGCTGCTGCTGCGCGCTTTACCAGCCATCGCAAACTGGTGGTAAATTATGCTGATCCAAAAGGATTCTCCTGAGCCAAACCGGCATGTTTTGACTTTTCTTCATCCAATTTTTACTGTGCAGTCGGATCACTCACATTACGGAGGTGAGCACCGCTGGAGATGCTCTTCGTACTACTGACACAAGAGATTTGTACGTCAGATCATTTGTCAGGAGCAGAGAAGAACCCCAAGGGGGGAATTCAGAGTATCAAACCTCTGTGTGTGTGTCCTCTCTCCTCTGGGTTCAAGCTTTTTAGGCTCTGTCTTTGATCAGTGAGTGGGTTTAGGGTTTAGGGTTTCAACAACAACAAGAAGCCTTTGATCCTGTCCACAAATGCACTAGGGTTAAATTTGACTAATTCTTTGAGTACCTTTTTTTTTTTTTTTTGGCACTATGAAACTGGTCATGCCTTAAAAATATTAATAGGGGCAACTTCATTAACATATGTCTGTCAAATAATTAATTTTTTTTATTTTTATGAAAAAAAAGAAAAAAAATTCCATGTCCAAAATAGAAAGAATACCTCAAATGTCACCCCCAAAAAATTCTTTGTTTCCCTTCACAAAATTTGGCTCTTTGAAATAAATAATCTTTAGCATCACTCTAGTTTTATGTCACCTAATGGAGCCAAATATGGATATCTGGCAATTTTTATTCTTTTTATTTTTCAAAATCTGGCAATTTAAAATCTCACAAAACACTTCATTTTCACTCTTCTTCTTTTTTGGAATTTCATTATTGGGCAAAATTTTGATATTGATAATTGTCTAGTGGGTATCACATTTTCAAAGATACCAGCCAGGCCCACATATCTAAAATCTTCTTGAGGCATGTGCTACTAGTTGGATCCTAGTATGTCAAAAAAAAAAAA
>Ga0209611_10001565_pt1 | contig 39382 bp, 39 predicted proteins | sample S1TSphgellanicum_3_FD_187693 | JGI IMG/M metagenome (GOLD analysis project Ga0209611, IMG submission 187693) | Host-associated microbial communities from peat moss isolated from Minnesota, USA - S1T2_Fc - Sphagnum magellanicum MG (SPAdes) (version 2) | ecosystem: Host-associated > Plants > Peat...
AACCTCTCAACTTTTGAAACAAACCTTGTTTTTAATGTTATACTTAGCTTCAATGACCACAAACTTGTGCATCCAAACAAGTCTTAATCCATTGCAACTTACATTCCTCACATCTTTTGGCCATGTTTATACCAAAAAAATTGCAAATTGGGTAGCTTGGATATTCATTAAATACAAACTATAACTCCTTTTTGTCAATAGTGGCATGTTGCCAAGCTTTCAAAAAGGCAAAGCCAAAACAAACACCTTCAAATGATTCATGAATCCCCAAATCGACAAAACTCACAATTGATTTGAATGCATTTGTCATTGTAAATAAATTTGTCCTATCTTCATTCACATAACATATGGTTTTGTTTGTTAGCCCATATTCTTTGATCAAATGAAACTTACAATTGATTAGCAAGATCAACTCCCATAATTTCTTTCATTCAAAAAAATCATATTTTTGTGTGATCGACTCCCAATCCAAAGTTAGGAAATTAATAATTAGAGTAAAAGTGTGAAACACACCTTTGTTTATTCAAGGGTTGAATGTAGTTGTGACTAAAGCTACAACATTCACATCAAGGGAAAAAATTCCTCAAGTGTATACTTCATCATAGAAAATAATGCCTCTTCACTTAAAGTTTTACATGATAGACATACCATGCCCAAAGAAAATTGCCTCATCTTAGGTTTTTAACCATACTTGAAAGGAATAACCATTTCATAACAAGCAAAACAAAATCATCAATGAAAGCTCCATGTGGCTCTTCACCTTCTTTATATGGTGAGATATTACCAAAAAATTGTGAAAATGGAACCTAGAGTGAACTTTCTAGATCTTGAAACTCTAATGTTGATTAAAAAAAACTTTAATGATGAAAACTATATTTGTGCAACCTCATTTGAATTTTTATCACCAATGTTGAAATTCTCACATTCAACATGTTTTTTCATGGTTAAAGTCTCATTATTCATTTTGTAAAACATTAAATAGTTTTTGCCCAAAATTTGTTTTACCATAAACCACTACCGTTGAAAGCAAAAGAATGACAAAGGATACAACAAAGAATATGTTCACTTTCAAGTGTAATAGGGTTGTTGGCATTTGGTTTGTAAAATGTCCATTGACTAGACTTGCAATTCCAATGAATCCAAAACAATTCTTGTTAACACAAAACATTAGTTGATTTTGGAGTTTGACCTCAGAAGCTTTTGTACAATCATGATTACAAGCTTGTTAGAGGAAGAACTCGCAACAACAACATTAAGTGGCAATGGCATTTCACCTTGATTGAACATTGAACTCTTCAAAAAGCAAGGGATTGATTCACATTTTCACTTCAAAACAAATTGCAAAATGCCAAAAGGAATTGTAAAATGGTAAGAAAAATGACAAAAAGAACTACAACACACAAATGATTACAAATGGCAAGTGTTTTGTGCATCAATAGAAAACATAAATGATAAATAATATGGACAAGAACATTATCTTTGAAATCAAGCAAGAACCCTTCGACATCATGCATAATTGAATGTTTGAAAAACATAATTTCATAAGCAATTACAAAAGTTTGAAGAACTAACAACCTTGAACAACATTGACACTTACAAGTTTGATGCACATTTCTTATAGAAAATGGAATGTAAAGCTCATGAGTTTCACAACAATCATTTGAAACATAAAGTCATAATGATCACTTGTTCAACAAATGGGCAACAAAACATTTCAAATTCAAAATAATTTCAACAATGTCAAATGATTATTGAAGCTTTGGAAAAACATGAGACATGGACATTGCTTGCATTCAAGAGAAAAATGTAACTAAAAATGGCAAAGAACATCATAAACCTTAAATGAAAGGTTTAATGCAAATGGAATAGTTAGGTTTTTGTTTTAAGTTTATAAATAGAGTTAGGTTTTAGCTTATATTTGGGTAATTTATAATTTAAATAAAGGTATAAAACTTATTTACCCTATGAAAAAAAAACCTAATCTTTAAATTATAACCATTGCCAAATATGCATAAATCAAACATGTGCAAAATGGGTGAAAAAGGTTTTAAAATCACTACATGTGAAAAAAAGGTAAGCATAAGTTTAGAGTATGTCCAAAAAAATAAAAATAGACGAAATTATATCAATAAACACATATACCCAATGGGTATGTTTGGGTAATGAATATACTCACACAACATTGGTCCAAACTTGTCCCAAAGATTCAAGACTTGCATTGTGATTCCCAACTTCCAAACTAAGAATTCGATTTGGGAACCAATTTTTGACTTGTAAACACTTTCATTATCATTTGAATGGGAGCATTATGCTTACCATGCCTTAAACTTGCTTTCAAATTGTTTTTTTATTTTTGTCACAATCTTGATTGTGAACCCAAGGCTAGGGTTGCAACATCCCAACCATTCTTCATTTTATCACTAATATATTGCTACATGTGTGGTTCTTAAGTTGTCTATCTTCTTTTGACCATTTTATGGTTGTGTTTACATTGGGTTGCAAGTCATCATTCACCTTTTTGTTCATTTTTAATCATTTGTTTGTAATGTGCAATCCATCTTTCACATTTTAGGTCATTTTTAATGGTGTATAGACATCATAAGTGATCTAGGGCTCACCTTTTTCTTCAATTCAAATTATGTGCATGATTTTTGAAACATCCTTCACCTTTTCAATGGGGTTATTGCAAATGTAAAAAAAATTCAAGTCTAGGTTGTTTTACAATGGATCCAAGCAACAAAAATTTCAAATAATAATCATTCACACTTGTCTTTCCATCTAAATCCCAACCCCATTGTTTGAATGTGAAAAAGTTTACTTTTAAAAGACATAAATGTATGACAAAAGTCAAAGGTATTTTAAAAACATGTTTTAAAATTCTCTTAAACCAAATCATTTTGAGGGAATGTGGTTTGGTTTAAATTCAAGCTAGAAAATAAAATATATGAAGGTTAAAAATACAATTTCACATCTCTATGAATTATTATTATAACCTTTAATGTAATAATTGGGTACTATTATGATATTAAGGATGTCATCCATAACAAGGATGAAAAAAATTATGTTCGCAAGATCACTAAATTTTTCATCAATATGATTAAATCTAAGGTTCATCTTGTTTGAACAAATCTTGCATATGCTTACCTTGATTGCTTAATGAAACAATTTGAAATTTTTGAAATTTTATTTTCTATCTTGAAAATTGAATATATAATGCCAAAAACATCATACAAGGTTAATGATTAAAGATTGATTGATGTGCAATGTAAAACCTTGTTTTAACAAATATCATATATGTCATTCAAGGGTCCAATTTCCTACTAGTTCATACCAATGAAATCACACTTTGCGACTTTAAAAAAATAAAAAAATAATGTTGTGTCACATTGGCCACCATTTGAAGAGGGATTTAGCATTAAATGGTCACATGTTCTTAAAACCTATCAAAATAGTTTTAAGCTAATTTTTTAAATGAACTAAAATCAAAGTCCAAATGTGATCAATTTACTTTTCTTTCAAATTTGGTGATTTAAAAAATAAAAATGAGATTATTGTGATATAATATTCACTTTCCATTTTTATTTTTTTTTGTTTTGACAAAATTTTGCATTAAAAAAAACAATGGTCATAATTTTAAATGATCATATATGTGATTATATTAGTGTGTATAATTATATCATGAAATATTGGAAACAAATATTGATTATACTATAGTGGAACACATTCAAATGGGTGGTATTACCAAATACATCACATTTGTCCTTAAATATTTTGAAAGATATGGAGGTTTGGCCATGACTCAATTTGGATCTTAGTGGGAGAACCTCGATTGTGACAACTTTTTGTATGTTAGGGGATTGCATTTTGTAACCATGAAAATTTAGATCGAAATAAAGCTCCTTACTTGACTTGGGTGCATTATATGATATAATAAATCAATCTAACAATTGCAATTTGTCTAAATGTTGTTAACCTCTCACATCATCACCATGTTGCTCCTTTAACCTTTTTGTTCACCATTCCAAAAATATTTTTTGAATCCTTTGTGAAGTAAGAGACAAATGTTAGTTGGTGGGTTAGTTTTACATTTGGTTGTTGGACCAATTCTTGTTTCCCAAATTGTAATTCTACACTTTGGCAAAATTGGAATCAAAATCAAACTCAGAATTAACATTTGAACTAATATCCAATTAAAACATAAACTGAAACCAAAACCTATTTCTAAATATTTTAAATTTAAGTTGAGTTTTTTTTTGAAAATATTATAGATTGGTTGTATTCAATATTCAAGTGGCCAATTTCTTTTGTTTTACAACTTTGGTACTTACACAATCTCCAATCTTAGAATGTTATGTGTAATTGGTGGAAATAAACCTAAAGCATTAAAAAGATCTTTTTTATTTGTGAAAGAATAAAAAACCAATAGTTTGGGAATATGAAAAATTAAACTAGAAACCTAACTATAGGTTCAACCAATTTTTAAACAAGCTCCAATTGGTTTCGCCAAACAAAAATATTTGACAAGAATTGGGGGGAGGGTTGGGTGCAAATGTAAATTTTTATTCTCGTGTTCCCATTGTGTTTCAAATCTATTCCCAGTATGTTCCCAATGATGTTCCACATGTTCCCAATGAGTTCCCCCATTATGTTCCCCAAATTCTTCACATGTTCCCCAAGGTTGTTCCCAATAGCACTTCGATTTATCGATTATCCTTTGCTCAAAGTTGTTCCCTTCCCACCTTATATAAATAAGCCAAAGGTGAAGCACTCCATCCTCACATAGAAATTGCTATTTTGGGGGAGTGTCCCAAGTTTTAGTTATATTTTTGGTGATGGGCCAATCAAAATGGCCCATTGCAAAAAAAGAAAAGAAAACAGAACTTGAAACACAACCCATCTAATGAATAGGAGAGGTGATTAGTTAATGGGGTTGCGTGTAGGCCTAAATATTAATTTTTTAGCCAATGGAATTGTTGGACTTTGTGGTCTGAATTTGTTATCTTAGTTATCTTGAGTGAACTAACAAACTAATAGTGTGATGGGTAAATAGCTATTTATGAAGAGGGTTCTTCCACATTATTTGTGCACTTTGTTTTTCATCTTTCACTTCATTGTTTCAAGTTTGATTGAGTTGTATAATTGTTGGCCATTTTTTAAAACTCCAACTTGAAATTACATCACAATCACCTTTTCACAAGTGACTCCAAGTGTCAATACATTTTAGATAAAAGCACATAAAACTAGCGAAATAAAGATATTGAGTAAATCAAACTTTTTTTTCTCTTTTTGTGTTTTTTTTTAACAATCACTTTTTTCCTTAAAAACAGATCAAAACTCAACCCAAGTTGAAACTCATTTAATTTTAAAATAAATAAATAATGAATTCATTAAAATAATAATAAATGTCATTAAGTTCCCTTGTGAATGGTGAGTGTAGCACCCCCCAAATCTTCAAAAAAAAGGACATTAATATGGTCAAAGGAAGGATCCTATAATGAAGGCCACATGTGCTCAAAATGGATCATGAAATAGATTGGATTTGAAATATATTTAGGGTTGTAATTTTAAACTACTTTTAAAATAATTTAAAACTAAAACCTATTATAATCCAAAAAAGCCACTTGTGGCAAATTTTTATTACATGGCAACAAAAAAAAAATGCCTAATGAATGGCCTCAAGGATTTTGAATTGCAAGATATGTTTCCTTAAGCGTGGCTTTGATCATCAACACTAATGAAAGATTAGGAACAAGGTTTCTCTCAATACTAATTTGAGATTTCAAAAGTCTAGTATTGCAATATGATAAGATTTTTTTTGGGTGCCTTGATACATTTAGTTTTGAAGAATTGAATTGGGCAAGTTGTAATGGTGTTCAAATGCAATGAAGGAATGCCACAAGGGCAAAATTTTTTTGTTTATCAAAGTAAGCCTCCAAAGCTCATGAATGTTTTTTTTGCAGATCTTCCAATTCCCACCTTTGATTGCATCATTTTGTGATATTGTGTTCAAGAACAAATCTTTGCTATATGTGGTTTTTCAATGTTTAGAGTGACACAATGACAAGGTACCAACGTATTTTCTCATTTAAAAGTATGCATGAACTTGGATTTTTTTATTATTGTAATCAACAACTACATAATATATTTATGGGTTTTTTAATGTCAATGCATTAGAAATTAGAATGTTGCAAGTTGCAATGGTACAAAGTTGAAATGCAACTTGGCATCACATTTACAATCCATGTTCTTCACCGATTTCAAGGTTCATAAATTTTTTGCTCACATATTTGAATATCTTTTTTGACTCCAATCCCACCTATTTATGAATCCTAAATGCTATGAATGTTGTACATGTTCTCTAAAACTTAAGTTTTTTGAGTGTTATGTGAATCATGTGTGTTGTGCAATTTAACTCTTTTGCAAAATGTAAGTGCATTGTGCTAAAACTTGAATGTTTGTGTCTATCATGCATACTTGAGTGTTCATATTCAAACATTTGTGTTTGTTGTGCATACCTGAACATTCATACTTGAGCATGTGTGTATCTAATGCATACCTAAGTTATTTTAAGCTTTCGTCTCTTAGCTATGGCACCCTTTCAAGTTCCATCTTTTTTCTAAGTCTTATGTAACCATTGATCCTTTTTGTAATAATGCAAATTTCAATTCTCCAAATGCAATAGAACCTCCTGTATCACCCAATGTGGTCCTGAATCTTACTATGTTTGTTTCTATGGGTAGTACATTTTTAAAGAGAAAGGAGAAGTTTTGTGAAAAAATTGTTGCATGCCCTTCTAGAGATCCTACAAAACCCACATTCAAAGAAAAAATAATTCAAAGAATCAAAGTGAGAAATTAATGGGGTTTACCAAGATAGACAAGTTAAAAATCCTTGTTTAGACGTGTGACTTGTTTTCATTTGGTTGCAAGATTACACTAGTTCTTTTTTAGCCTTTCATAAGGAAAAACTTGGTTTAATGAAATTCAATTGCATAGATATGCCTTGAAACAAAAAAAAACAAAAACCAAAGATATAGATTTTGTATAATGGTTTAAGTGTCTTTGGTTTTGCATCGTTATGAGATAGAGCATCAACAAGTCTTCACATTCAATAACCCAAAACCTCCCCAACAACTTGAAGTGCATAGGACAACTATGCTACATAGGACAGCTTTTTGCAACTTTAGACCGTCTGACCTAAATTTCAATTTCATCTGTCTACCTGCCCAACTCTTTTTTGTGCTTTTGTTTGTTTAGGAATTTTGATATTCTGAAATTTTGAATTTAGGATGTTTTCAAAAGTTCAGGAATCAGTATATTTATATATATATATATATATATACACACACACAGTAGAATTTCAGGATATTTCAAATTATTTTTCGTGAGTTCTTAAGAAAAATTTCAAGAGCTAAATTTGCGGAACTTTCAAGAGGATTGAAATTTCAGAAGGTTAAGGGAGATATATTAGGGATTTTTTTTTAAGTAGTAAGTTTCAACAAACTCATGCATTGACTGATGTTCTGAAAGTTTTATTAGGATAAGTTATAAAAGCACAAATTAATTAGACCACTTAAAAAGTGCTTTTGGATATTCTAAGCATTGATTAAATTCATTTCCAATTGTATGTTTCAGAACTAATGTTAAAAAAATATAACACTGATAGAATATATTGAACACTTTCAACACGAGTTGAATTTTTTACCCTAAAAAAATATAAAACAAAGTAGTGATTCCACTTGTAGCAGTACATGTTACTTGTTTTTACATCCAATTGACCTCTTGAGCTCTCGAGGTAGTTTTAAGTTCATGTAATTTGGCCCTGAAAGGAATTTATAAGCGCAAGTTAAATTTTGGATTCATTCATGTGGATTGTTGCTTGTCTTCAATATATGCCAACTAATTACATCTTATGCAATGACAACTTGGGTCCAATGACACCATATATTCTTACATTGCAAATTATTTGAATATACGCTTATGTTTCCTCCTCCACATTCATTTGGTCACAATCATCTTGAGTCACTCCCAAATTGCAATCTGCATGCTACAGAAACCTCTTGTAGGCACCAAGCTCTATTGCAGGGTACTTGCAGGCAGGATGGATTTCCACATTCTAGTAGTAAATAATGAAAATGGAGCATGCTAAAAGTTGGGAAGGATCAGGTATAGGGAAAGGCATGTCCCCCCAGAGTCTCCCCCAATTTGAGGGTCATAGCCTTGAGTGCAATAATCCATCCGAGGGCGTCAGCCCTCAAATTAGGGGAGGCTTCTGGGAGCAGACCTTCCCCAGCCTAAAGCACAAAAGGCTCCTTCAACTGACAAACAAATCTTCTGAGGAGGTGCATTCACATATACAGCGAAAAACCTTCGAGTGCTTTATGATGGTCCTCAAGGAATCGAATAACAATGTACTTAGTACTGGACACATCAATCAATTGTTGTTTGTTTGTTGTTTTGGTACTACAATTGCTTAGGAAAAATTCAATGATCCTTCAATGCATAGGAAAACTGCAATACTAACACTTCCTTCTCAACGAAATTGACAGTGACCAAAACTGGTGATACTTGTACCTGTCCTTTGTGGTGTGATACCTTGCATGGAGCATTTGCTGTCAAGCAAATTTACAGGCCTATTATCGCACTCTTGATGAGAGAGATCCCTCTTAGCTATAAATCATATGTCTTCATAAGTTGTCATAAAATCTCCATGTGATTCAATGCAACCTGGATAGAATTTGAAAGATAATGACCAACAAATAAGGTTACATAGTACTTACAAAAGGCTTTAGATCAAAAACACAACAGTAACAATTCAACGAGCATAAAACAAAAACCAAAAACTGAGGACGGGTTTGATAATCAGCAATAGTCATACAAAAGGCTGTAGATCAACAACACAACAGTAACAAATCAATGAGCACAAACAAAAAACCAAAAACTTATGACGGGTTTGGTAATCAGCAATAGTCATACAAAGGCTTTAGATCAACAACACAACAGTAACAAATCAATGAGTGTAACACAAAAACCAAAAACTGATGAAGGGTTTGATAATCAGCAATAGTCATACACATGTTCAGGGACCCTTGACAACAACAAATATAGTATTGACTGCCTACCATAATATTAATACTCCCAGCAGTGGGCACAGAGAAATAATGAGAGAAACTTTGTAGAGGTAGTCTGGAAATCCACTCGGGAGTATTCTGAAATGGTGCACTAATCATTTGCCACAGCAAATTGACAACCACCAAAGCAATAATTTGTTCAGGAAGGAATGGGGAAATTTCTAATGTTGCAGAAACCCTTTGGAAATGTCATTCATCAAATTTGAGTTAGAGTACACATTAACTCCATAGATGAGGAGAGAGGCACCAGACCTACATGGTACAAATTGGTAGAGGCAGGGAAATCAAAACTACAAGGAGGCTCCATGGCCACTTTCCCAGTGGTACCACATCTGATAACGGTGTTCAACTTTGGTGGTGTAAAAATACCACTAGACATGCTACAAACAAAATGAACTTGATGTAGTAAATGACAAATACAGACTACTGGCATCAACAACATAGTCCATGTGAGAACAAATAACATCCTCAAAGTGATGAAAGTGATTGACATCCCTCACCATGATCACTCTCCCGAGTATTTTTGAAATGAACTTTGTGGAAGTGTGGAAATCTTCACAAACCCTCTGATTCTTTATTATTTGGAGTTGAGTACCAGGAGCTGTGTTGATGAGCCCAAATTCAACAGCCAGCTTCTTGCTATGGTAACACAACTGAAACACTTTTTCTTCTTCTTGCACATCATGTAGCACAAATTTAGTACATATGTCACATACTCCGCATCATACATGAGCCCTGACAACCTTTTCAGTTCTGCACAGATTTCAATCATCTGAGGGTGGTCTTCATCATCAACTACAAATGTATGCACCTCAATAGTCACTTCAATTCATGTGCAACCCCACTGTTTCTTTACACCTCTTTCCTTTCTCTGCTGTTCAACATTCTCACAGAGATGCCTGTCAGCATCAGCAGCAGCACATTTTGTCTGATAGCAGCACATAACCTGCAACATTTTCAGGCTCCATTTCAAAAATTCATTCAGCAACATGTTCTCCCATCTCCAGATTACCATGAATTCTGCAAGCAGTCGGCAAAAGCCTTCCATGCAGCCACAGGGTGCCTTATCATATTCTCTGCCTCCTATAGGTGGCCAGCACAACCAAAAAGGTCAACCATGCAAGTGTAATGTTCCAATTTTGCAGATATTGTACATGATCCGTGATCATTGAATATTGTACATGCCTTCATCCACCAAACCTGCATGACGACAAGGTGACAGAAAAACAAAAGTGATATCATCTGGGTGTACACCTTCATACATCCATTCAAAATGTTCAAGAGCTTCCTTACCATGCCCATGCATGGCATATCCTCCAAGAATGGAATTTCAAGAGACCACATCCCGTGATGGCATCTTGTTGAACAAATCTCCTCCATGCTCCAACATTTTGCATACATTTCAATCAAGCTATTTCCCACAAAAGACATTGACTCACAACCACTTTGAGTGATCTGCTCATGAGCACACCTGCCTTCTTCAAGTGCAAGGACACAAGCACATGCATTCAGCATCCCCACAAAAGTGGCAGAGTCTGGCTGCACACCTTCCTGTTGCCTTTGTCGAAAATAGTTCCTATGCCTTCTTCCCTCACCCACATTTCACATGTCCCAATACCATGGGGGTCCAGGTGACCACATTGTGTAATGGCATCTTGTTGAACACTCTCCCTGCGTCATCCATGCTCCCACATTTTGTATACATGTCAACCAAGCTATTCCCCACAAAAGAAATTGATTTGCAACTACTTTGAATGATCTGTTCATGAATATACCTGCCCTCTTCAAGTTCAAGTATGCTGGCACATGCATTCAGCATCCCTACAATAGTAACAGTCTGGCCGCACACCTTCATGGTGCGTTTGTCAAAAATGATTCTAGTGCCTGCTGTACTTGCCCACATTTTACATGTTCCAATATCATGGTAGTCCAAGTGACACTCTCCCAGCATCATCCATGCTCCCACATTTGGCATACATGTCAACCAGGCTACACCTTCACAAAGACATCAGCCTAACAACCACTTCAAATTATCTGTTCATAAATTGCACAGGGGAATTGTGCATACCCCCTTTAAGAAAGCTTCTTCCACAAGGTTCATGAATTTGGTTCCACACCTTCCAGCTCTAATCTATTCTCACTTCTTGCTGTCTTCCAGCAACAAGATCTTCCAGTGAAAAATTATTTTCCTGCAATCTGCCAGTTTCATGTTGTTTTCCAATTTGCTATGTGAAAACCCAAAAAAATTGGAGTAAATTATGCTGGGAATTGAGACACATGAAGAAGACAAAGGAAGAAGAGACATGGGTGTGGATTGGCAGGGGATTGGAACTGTGCTTAGAGCAAAGAGAGCAAGACTGAGACAAAGAATAATGCCAGAACCAAAGTTGCAGGAAAAGGCTATACTGTGAGCAGTCGACATCAACACCCAATGGTGTTTTTTGTCATTCCAGCCTCTTCAACAAGAAGTGAGCTCAGAATAGCATTTCTTCAAGGAGATTGCCATTGTCTAGGTATGCACACACTGTGCAAGACTTGAAGAGATGTAAAGGAGGTGTGCCAAATTAGGGAACCTATTGGTAAGGTCTAGCAGTTTTGACCAATTTGCAAGGTGATGATACCACGGAAGGGGCAAGCTGCTGCCCATTACGGTGGGTAATCTGCCCTTGGTTAGCCAAGTAGGTTGAAGAGCACCAACATTACCCAGCTCCTAATAATGCTTTTAACATGAACAGAAAAGTGGCATAATCATTCACCAAAAGATGTAAGCATTGTTTAGCATAGGAGGACCCAGCCATTGACTAAGGTCCAATGGAGACACTCAACTGCATGCATTGGGACCATTGTTGATAATGACAAATTATTCAACCCAGGCTTTGGTAACCGTTGTATAGTTGAGGAGAATGCCATCATCCCGAACCTTCCATCAGTTGGGACACTGGGCTGCAGAGACATATGTATACCCACCACCAATCTAGTACCATACTTACAACTGATGTTCAGCACAAAATAATTCACAAAAGGTCTAGCAAAAAACACACACACTTACACACTTTATTAGTGTTTGTTGAAATTTTTGAGAATCAAACTACCATCCCAACTACTGTGTTACTATTACAAATACACAACACAAGGTGTACTTTACGTACTTATTCCTCAACTGTTGAAATTCTCAAAATTGAATTTGAAACTCCCCAACTTCGTTTTCTAAACTAAATAAATATTTATTTGGCATAGAAGTGCCAATATTCAACAAAGAAGTCACAGATACAGTATTTGCAGAACTGGACTTTTACACCCATACTTATGGTGGGGCCCCTGTGGAAGCAAATATCAAATCCTGGCCAAATGTTGGCCCTGGCAAGGGAAGGTGGGAAAGAAGCACTGAGGACCTTGCAAGATGAGATGACAAACTCCTTTGACCTCCAGAACCAAGGCCATTGCAAAATTAGTCACGTTTAAGTCCTGTCCCAAGGGTCCAAGGCCAGGGATGTCTCAAACAACAGGTCTCCAGTAAATCATGTGCATCCCCTCTGCCCTTGTGTGATGATGGTTGGGGCATGTGGATGATGGACAGGTGATGGTGAGTTTAGGTTACTTCATCACCTAAGTACCACAAGGACAGAGAGGATTGTGGTGAGGCAATGGAGTTTGCTGTAGGTTGGGGAGAAGTGTTGGGATCCCAGAAACTATGTGGGTCACAATGTCATGATAATGTGAAAGGCAGTAGGATTTATCACATTGCTTTGTCATCCCATCCACCACTTTGCATCATTCCATTTGTGAGTCAGCCATTTCTTGCTTTCATTCTCTATCTTGTCATTCCTAGCCACAGCCATTCCTGTAGTTCCATATTCTTTCATCCTGCATCTGCCATTCCTAGCTGCATCCTGATGTTCCCCTACTGAAACCTGATGTTCATGATTTCCCTATGCCCATGACAGATATCTGTAACAGCCCCAGGCCTGTTCTCCACTCATTTCCATTCTTATTCCCATTTAGAGGGACAAGCCCTTCTGTTTCCGATGACATCAAATCTACTCCTCTAACTACAGTGTTTATGCTAGCTACAAGCAAATACTTGAGTAACTATCATGCTCCTGAAAAACGAACCATCCAGGAAGGCTCAAACTCAATCAGTATTTCAGATGTTCAAATAGAAATCACAATAAAACCAGAAGCCACCATCTTCAAATCCTTGCAACAACCCACAAACTACTTTATTCCTAATGAATGAGAACCAGGACACAGGGCCTGACAAATACTGTAATCTACAGAGGATAAGCAATCTTCATTTCCATGGTCTACTATTCCCCCTTCAAAAGAACATATGCTGTAGCTTGCAACTTTTCCTTCTAGGCAACCACACTAAGGAGACAGTGTGAGCGCAACTTCGGCCACCACTTTCCTCAATCCTAAGCTGGAACCTAGCAGCACAAACCATGTATGCACTTTCTATGTATCATCGAAATCTTCCCTTCTAAAAGGGCCTACATAATGGGTCAGGCATCCTAATCTGGATAGTAAAAGACCATGTAAAGCTAAAATGTACTGAGACAAATTTGCTGACTTTTTTGTATGTAGGACATACTAAACAAGATCAAAGGGACTCCCGGAAAACACTGACTACTTATAATGTAGACAATGTGCAAACTCAAGGCAAAAGACAGACAGCAAAACTTTCATGTCCTCAAATTAGGCCTGCAAGGGCTGCAGCAGGACCTGTTAGCCCCATAACAGCAGGTGAGGGTGTCGGAGCAGGGGTTCTGGCAAATGGAATGTCAATTACTTGCTCCTTAATGAACTCCTTGACCCTGCAGTCACCAAATTCCTCAGTCAACTAAATAGAGAGGGTAGACAAACCTCATGAACTGCTTCAAAAGCAAACCTGGCCCACAGAAGTAGAGGGAATAGGCAAAAAAAATTTACTCATAGGTCACATTTGGGTCTTGCGATGCAACTGTCAATCTCATTTGTGTCCTGTCTGATGGATCTGTCTCAACTCGAACCTGCCAACACATATGACAAGTCATTTGCATGAACTCTTTTCCTCAACTGCATGTAAATCTGCCACTCCATCATGCACCATTCATAAGTGTGCTGCCCCTTTATTGGCAGTTACTTGGGTCTGCCAAAAGCTGGTGCTCTCCAATTTCTAAGGTATTAGTTGCAGCTCAACTACCCCCTTCAAACCTAGTTGTATCACATGTATTTGAACACCTTATTACTTTGTCACTGGCCTTTAGGAAGCAAAAATCAGAGCTGGAATGTCAGCATAAGTTGCCAATGCTAGGTACAGTACCAAACAAAGAGTAGCTCCAGCCTGTGAAAAGAAAGTTGTTGCAGCCACAATGTTATTGACATTAGGGTCCTGCAAAAAACATAATCCACCTGTCACAAAATATGCTGCTACCCAAAGACATCTCTCACAAAGCTGAAAAAGTAATGGAAAACTGGAATCATGCTGAAAGACCTTAATCTGCATGTCTAAACATCCAGACATTGATGTGTGAAATAGCTGTTCTGAATCCATTCTATATGAGCTAAAACAAGTCATGCCCAGGGTATGAACAAGAAATGTTTAGTAGACCACTCAGAGGGCAAGTGGACCACCAAGTACAACACCAATGGAAAGACTAGCTTCTGGTCTGGGGAGTGGACAGGTATGCTCAAACTCACAAGCCCAGGAGCAACACCAATGTGAAGACTGTTGAAAAGGTCTCCCATATCTGAAACAGGCATGGGCCTTACACCCCGAACCTGTCATTTCCCCATTTTTTTCTGATGTCATTACAAGCAAGATATCGAAACACCCAACAACACTCTTATGACAATCAGGAGAGCATAGCAACCAACAGGTAGATGGGCCTTACTAGAGTTCAGCTCAGGGGATACAAACTGTTACCAGATGTTGAGTGAAAAGGTTGCAGAAAGAAAGAAGGGCAATGAAGTGGAGGAATCTGTGCACAGGGTACTTATAAATAACACAGAAATGCAAGAAAACTCCCACAGGCAAAGATGCTCAAGTTGTTACTCAGTGGAGACTGATGGTCTTGCAGATGAAGTTGAGATCCAACCATAAATGTGTCAGTACTTACCACCTCTTGAAGCTTTGTGGGTGGACCAGCGATTGCTCGCCAGTGTGCCACAAAATCACTAGCTGATACTGGAGCTGCTTGGAAAAATTTGTTCATAAGAGTTGGCAGACGCAACTTCACATTGACCTGTTGGTACACAACATTCAAAGTTTCCATTGAGGTTGCTGAGCTTTAGAGAAAACAGGATATTATAAGCCCCTGAAGTCTCTATCCATCTAACACTATGTAACAAAATAAAGGATAAGCCGTTATCAGATATCAGAGCAAGCCAGATAGAAAAATAAACGATGGAAAGAGTGAAAAGAAAAAGTGCTAACTCCACAGGCAAAGAAAATAAAGTGTAGACTTAATTTGGCTATTGTTTCTGATCGGGGGGCCATCAGCATGATGCATGGCAGGCCACAATCAATTTTCCCTTGTTCTTGACAGCACATAAATGTGAGTGTGGAACACACAACCAGAAGACCCAGCCTTATTCAGAACCAAGAAACACATGCACACATTCACATTGATGCTACATGGATTCCAGGTAGTCAACTGCCATCCTGATCTATGCTAAATTTCCTTAACAGGGAGGAAACAGTGCAAGGTGACACTCCATACTCAGTGATGTCAGAGGAGGACATGACCCATAAAAGAGTAGGACTTCATTTTCTATCACACTACACAGTACAGTAATTGCATGATACAAGTAAAAACAGTGAGCAGGAATAAGGCTGAGAAAACACAGAAAACAGATGAAAGATAAGATACTCACTGGCAGAGTCGAGATGGTGTAACTAAAGTCAAGAACTGCGGTCTCCCTGCTGGCACTCAAGCATGTCACCTCCACAGGGACTTGCACCTGCAAATCATACCAATCATCAACTAGTGCATGCCTCACTGGTCCACAAGTCAGGGTTCACAGCAACTCCCAAAGCATTAAGGTCTGTGGTGGCAGATTTTGTGCTTTTCTTGACCAGCTTATATGACATAATCTTTGGATGATGATCAGACACTCATAATAGTGACCAAAATGTGTCTCTTGAACATAATTTTTTTTCTAAATGGTTGAATCTGCCACCCAACCTTGATGTGTCATGGAATGCTCTCACCCTTGCCCATTATGTTGACTAGATCACCTAGCTTGCTCTAACAGGCTTGCCTTGCACCTGACTCAATATAATGGGCAGGGGCTCCACCATTCCATAGTAATTATTGGTAGGGGGCAGCACAACAACATCAACTATCATGCCAGAATGTAATGAAATTGATAGTGGCTGGCGAGGAGACATGACAAAGCCCTGTACAGTAGGTGGGTAATAATTGAGGATATAACTGGATCCAGAATTGCTCTTGTAGTCAATGGTACACCAACAACTAGTTCTCCTTGGAAACCTTGGATCCAATTCCCACTTGGTGCCCATTATAAGAATCACATATAAGGTGATCCTCGGATGGATTTATAGAAGAATTAATGATATAATTTATGAACACAGCTGGCTGACACAATTATTTCTGTGCAAGAAACAAAACTTCAAGTAACAATAGTCCAGTTGCATTCTTCGAATGGAAGGCATCAGTATAAGGCAACCTGAGCTCTTGGAGGAATGGTATCAGGAACTCGAGAGAATTGCATCTTCAAGTGAGGAGCTGGCAGTATCAAAACCCTGATGTTTACCAATGGTGCTGTATGCTTGTTCCCAAGGAACAACACCATTTTTGCTTGAGCCTCCCGCCATTCAGACTTGATCCCAATCTGACAAACAAGTCTCATGTTAGTGCAGATGTAAGCAAGTTATGGTCTCAAACCAAGGATGCCAGTCTCTCATTGCTAACAAGAGCAATACTAACCTGGATATAGGGATCCTCATAGAGCACACCACTGTCCTTCAAAGACAGTGCCCGAAACCAATCCTCAATACTTCCAATGGGCTGCATCACATAAGCACATCACATGCTCAGGGATCTTGCAAGAATGCTTAAGTCCTGAGGCACCATTACAAGAACTAGCGCTAATCACAGTTCTCTTCCTGACTGGTGTAAACAATAGACATTTCAGCAAACCTGCTTCATCAGGCATATTTTCCTTGATGTTCACCTAAACTTGGTTTCTATTTCAATAAAAACTGAAAGATGTATGAATCAGAGGATGTTGCATATCATTCAAAAGTAATCTTACTGGAATAATCCAAATACCCAACCAAGCCAGCTATCAAATATGTGGTCAGTACAACAAATCAAAACCTGATGTCACTGGCACCATATGTTCTGACATATATCAACATCAAGCTGTACTGCAAGATCATCTAACAAAAGATTGAACTGAGGCCGAGGGTATACAACAAACATGAAGAAAATTTACCTTGATCTGGTTTTGCTGATCATACAGTGCCAGAGCTAGAGGCTCTCCAGGATCAGCTGATTGAGTGAGGGGGGAAGGAGTGGAAATTGGAGGTGCCTCTAAGGCCAGTGGTGCTAATAGATCTCCCAGTAAGTCACCATTTGTTGATGCAGGGGCTGGTGCCTTGTTTGTTCCATTTGCATAAGCACTCTGAGGTACTGCCGGTGCTGCTGTTTCTGGTGCTGGTGGGGGGGGTTCCGGCAACGCCAACTGCTCCTGCATGAGAAATGTAAAAGCCAGACTGTCATGTTGTGGCTCGTTCAATAGTGGCTCTTCATGAGTATTCTGAGGATTTCTGCAGTTATACATGTTTTCCATTCAATCCCTGAGCTACCATTTTGAGTTCTCTCTCTTAACTTCGCACTGGTGAAGTGAGAACCACCTCTTTCTTAGCCTATGGTCTAAATCCATCACAACTTCGCCTTCATCAAAACTTATTGCCATACCGTACTGTAGTGGGTTGTGGATGAAGCCTTGGATACAGAAGGTGGAGGAAGGCCACCATTGGCAGAGCCTGGGTCTGCAACAACCAAGGCCATAGAGTTTTGTCGCTGCCGCAACTTGGTTGCACTCATCTCCGTGGGTTCTCCTTCAGCATCCTCTGCTCTCTTTATTAGTGCTGACTAAACTCCCATCAGACCCATACCCCATCAAACAGAATCTTGAGCATAAATATGATCATGCAATTCTTGAAGCAAATACCAAATGCAGGGACAATCAGCCCTAATGGTAATCAGATCATAAGAGACATGCACCTGACGCTCAGGAAACTTAGGCATTTCTGCCATAATGTCCACCATTGATGGTCCCTTGTGACTCAGAATGATGTACTCCACTGCCCGCTGCTGTACTTCAGCATCAATGAAGCTCTCACATCTACTTGCCAACAAAGAGGCTAATCAAAAAAAAAGCATGAGAAAAAGGGGGAGAGCATTATTTTGGGGAATCACAGAATGAGAATAAAAAACAAATCCCATACAAGCTATTGAGAGAATGCTACCTCTTAAATACTTCATCAACCTGTGCCTGTAACTCTTGGTCAGGAGGCTGAGAGTGCATCAGGATCTTCACATATGCTGATAACAATAGCGCCTTTGTTGGAGTTCTGCAAAACATCACAAAACCAAATAAGACAGATGCAACATTCAGAAAAACATGCAAAATCACTCCCTTGAAAGGGATCGACACACTCATGTCTGAGTGCAAAGCAGCAGACCATCATGCCTCCAATACTTACACCTCTTCCAATAGCTCGTTTCTATTTGACCTGAGAGGGCCACGTCTTTTGACTGCCAGCAATCTGAGAGGTAAGATCTGCTCTTGTGGTAGTAGGCAACAGGATAGCACAATTCCTTTATTGTTCAGGGTCAGTAACAAACACTTCTGCAGGACAGTACACCCAGAAAAGTGATGACATTGGCAGAGGGTGTACGTGACAGTTGGAAATTTGTCATGAATGATGTGGAACACCTCCTTGGGACTGCAACCTGGTCGCCTGGCCAGTAGATGGCTATATTCTCCGAGCAAGTATCCTGCCACCTGCACCAATCTCAAATCTGGATCTTGTGAACAAAAGTAAACAACCCCTGAGCCTAGTGACACACTATCCTTTCCAGAAAACTACAGAAATGTGGTTCATAGCAATCTGTCCAAACAATTAACATGTCAAGCATATGCTATTCCTGGTTGTCCACAATTCAATGCTAGACAAAAGTTTCAGTGCTAAAACATTCATAAGTCTCTGTGATTCAGAATGATCATCACCTTCACCATGGTTTCATGCACTGCTGGCTTGTCGAGGTAATCCCGAGCCTTTGCTGCAGCAAATGCCTATCTTCCACAACACATTTCAGTGGATAGATAATATGCAATAATCCACTTTCTGAGTACTTGCAGTCTGGGACAAGATCAGAAGAGAACTTGAAGTTTGAAGGAGGATTTTCTACTAGCAGGGTCCTCAATGAGTCAGGCACAGATGGCACAGAAGTTGAAACTCTGAGCAGTAATGGTTCACTATTGTCCTATCTAAATCATTATCTATCTGAGGAATAATATCAAATTCTCAAATCCATCTCATGTTGCCAGAAACATCCAGGAAGCTATGTCCATATGCTATACCTGGAGGTCATCATTGTTGGTGACAAACTGGACAACTCGATACCAAATGTCATCGCTCACAAAGTCACCAGCTTTCTCAATCAGCTGTAGTATAACTTCCACATACCTGAAAGCAACATTTTTCCCCAAAAGGAAGAAGACAGCAAAATGGTTAAATCACAATGTAACTGCATGCTAGTTCTGAGGAATACGTTACTTATTGATGTTCTGGTTGTTCTGAGAACTGAGTCCAGTTGGCACAAAAGTTTGGCCTCAATCTCTTCAGTGAAGAGATACTCTGAAACTTTAGGCAAGAGGAAGTGGCCATACCATGCAAGATTTGGGGCAAACTTTTCTGCAAGAATAGCAGCTTTCAGTGCAAGCTCTTCACGAATGCCAAAATCTGCTGTAGTCAGATACTGCAAAAAAGGCCCTGGAAACAATCAGTATAGAAAGAATGCGAACAGTTAATGAAGCTCCCCTTTAAGGTTGTTTCATTGCAAATGCATCGCCAATTGAATCTCAAGTAGGAACAAGTGTGAGACCTGCAACAGCTCTTCTACAATATCCTTAGCATTGCTGATGTCACACATGCCATATAGCAAATCAAGCGACCGCCTCCGGATACTGTCCCCCCTCCCAACCACATTAATCTTAAGCAATGTCCTGTTATTCAAGTCTGAAAAACCCCTCTCCATGTTGGGGATTGTGAAGGTCTTTGATTTTGGAAAAATCCCCAATCTCTTGTAACTCCCATGCTAAGGAATCAAGCAGTTTTTCACCAATTCCATGACTGCTTCATGCCCTCTTCTGTCCTTTCAAACACCTCATTGGCAGGACCAAGAGAAATATACCTGATATCAGGGTCTTTGAGAGAGGATATGATGTGTGCTTGATGCTTCTTGATGCTTTCATTCACATCTGCAACTAATAGCATCCGTGTCATGTTTTCCTGCAAACAAAAAAGTCATATGAATATATAAGCTTCTCCTTCACCCACTATGAGAAGGCCAATACTCCACTGATGCAGCCCACTTTATAATGCAAAAAGTCAATCCTACTGTGTAAGATTATATCCCACCCACACACAATAAAACTGGACATCTGTTTTACACCATCAATGTTATCAGGAGAAGGGACTAAGAAGAACAAACCAAGCCAAGATACCGAATATTGGGCTCGCGTACAGCAACAAACTTGCCCAGCAATGCTACACACTGGGACATCATCTCCTTGTCTGCATCCAGGTGCATCACCTGTCACCCAAAACAAGGCCCATCCAGGTAACATTTGCAAATTTACAATAGATCTTTAACAATCGCATCATGTACTGCTGTAGACATTCAGTCATGAAACCACATCTGCTTGACAAGATGCCCTGCAGGAACCCAAATCCAATGAAGCTTCAGTTTTGCTAGAGGTTAAAACTTTGAGCTTTTACCCTCAGTCATCAATTTTGTAGGGACTTCCCTCTCAAAGAATGATTCTTGTAAGCCCACTAGAATCATTCATACATAAACAAGAAGCATATAGTCAACAGACATCAGCCTGTTGCCCAGTCTACTCACAGCATGATGAATGAATGTTCATTAAAAACCAAGAGAAAAAATAGGTATGCACCAGTGCAATGGCCTCAAAGAGCACTGCATGTGAGGCATTGTTTTTGTTGACATTCTTCACCACATCAGTACCCACCAAAATGCGTTGTAGAACCTGCAACAATCCATGTCTCAATTAGCTCAACCTCAATCTGCATCCAGTGAACTGGCAGTGACACCTCACCCATAAATAGACTAACTCATTTAACAGGACACCAGATTAACTAGATAATAGTTGGACAGAAGGGTGATCTCTGACAGCTGATTGATAATGAACATTTTGGACACTGACATCACTGGAAGAAAGGAAACTTAATTGTTGTGAGTATGTGGATGGCTATGAGTTTGTCACTAGCTACTCCTGACCTTGCAACAATCACCTAACTCAATACATCAGCTGGCATGAGTCAATGAAGCAAAGTGCAAGCATGAAAATCAGTGTCCAGCCATATAATGGTTGATAAATTGAGTTCACCAGCTAACAAGATATCTTGTGAAATCCAACATCCAATAGTTAGCAATGTCCCATTCCCATCTTGTTGGAATAAATCATACAACCAATCACCAGAGAGCATACTCGTTTTGCAAGCTTGTGAGAGCAGTTTTGTTTCATTCACATAGCACGAACTCAAGGTGTGTAGAGAGTGCTAGGAAGATGTGACTCACATCAAACAAGCCCCTTCTGACATTAGGGTCCTCAACCACTGGAAAGTATTGTAGCACCCTCATGGTTTTCACCTGCTCCCATCAAAACATCCAAAATGTCAGATCAGACCTTACATATCCATTCAACACATAATTGATGGCTGCTGGCAGATGAGCTGCATATATCTCCTCATCAATTAGACATCAAACAGAAGTCCCAATACGTGCAGTCACGTGAGCTGGTAAAGACCTGACTAGAGTGTTTTCTCAAAAGCTACACCAGAAGCCATGAAGGCTGTGTAGGCAGTGACCTTTCCAACAAGATTTGACTTCAGGAACTTCAAGAATTCATCATTTTATTGAGACATTGGATTCACCTGCAGCCAAGGAGATGGGATGCCATAATAAGTATATTCTTGCAAAATGTCTTGACTCCTGGTGAGGCGTTCCAGTATGTGTACACACTTCGGGAGACAACTCCAGTAACCATCTGGATTGCTTGCTACCAGTGCCACTAGTAGACTCATTACAGCAGTTAGAACCCCAAGGTCACGCTCATCCAGCAACTGCACCATTTGTTGTGACCTGTTATCCAGGACCCCACTGTCACTGTCATGTTGTACCATCTTATTTCTTATGATGATCAAGGTAGAACCAATCATAAACACTCTCTACACATGAGCATAGAGATAGAACACCCATGAAAACAGGAACCAAGAATCTCAAGATACAATCCAGATGCAAAAGAAAGTCTAGAAGCAGTCAAAGAGAAATTCCCAAAAAATACAGATACTTAAAGCAACAGAGAACAGAGACAAATTAACAAATGACAGAGTACAATAATGGAATTGTGATAGTCTAATGAAGATGAGCCAGATGGTAACTCTGACATTTAACCAAAACATACACAAAATACAGAGTTCCAGGTGCCAGATTTGAAATCAGAGATTGCACAAAATACACAAGCAAGGGAAAAGAGGACATACATCCATAAGACAGTTCATGCAAACACAGATGGCAGACACAATAGATATGAACAATCTCTTGGGTGTATCCTTAATCCAACTTAATCACAAATATACCTACAACCTCCAGCAAAAACAAGACCTGCTCAAAGAATCAAAGTGTTTTGAAATTTTCAGCCTACAGATTGACATCCAACTGTGTTCACATGAGACATCATCTCTGCACTTGTACAAACATGCCAGTGAAAATGATATAGCTTTCATGGGATCCAGCAACTCACCAGCCTTCAACATTTACTACATCAGGATTTTTGCGATACAGTCGAAGCAGGCACAGTGCTGCCTTCTTGCGCACCAGCGGTCTGCAAGTGTTGGAAACCTGGAAAATGACCCCTTTGCCACAAAGTGAAACACTATATGACAGTGCTATTGCCACCACAAGTCTACTCCACCATATCACTCTTTTGTTTGGGACCATGGGCAAGTGTTACCTGCTCTCAGACTAAATATATATCAATCTCATTCTATTCAAATGTCCTCAGTCTGTCCTTCTCATGGCTTGGTCACTCCATAACACAAAGAGTATACACTGATGAGATAGCATAGAAAACAGCACAAAAACACTTTGAAGCTAACTGTTGTGCCGATTCCAGCAAATGGACAGAACACACTTGACAAGTAAGAGGGCAGTCACAACCATGTGAGTCTGAAGCAAAAACTATCGAACCATCAGCTTCATAATGAATGCATGTGGCTAGTTGCCATTACATGCAGCCTGACATACAGCATGGAGTTAGTCACCCATGGCAAACATACTTCCAGGATGTCTTCAAACTCTTACCAGCAACTTTTGCACATCTGGTGCCAATGACTCCGAGAACTCCCTCCCACCAACATTCCCAACCTTAACCATCAAACAAAAATGACTTTTGTTAGAGAGAATGAGATGAACAGTGAAAACAGCTTTGATGGTCTTCGCCCTCATGCTCTTGAATGGCATTCAATAACAAATACTTGCTCACAAAATACCACATCAAACCAGTTGGATGAGCAAAATGGAAAAAGAGAAGGGAAACAAACCATAGTTAAAGCCAGACATTGAAATGTCTCATTGCGTCCAATTATGTCATTGCGTACAGTGTTGATGACCAATCTCAGAAAATCATGATTCTCATTCAGCAGGCATGATGTTACAATATAGCCAACCTGCTCCCCAGGGTCCATCAGGTCTTAAACCCTAATCCTCCATTTGAGAAGGTGATCACATCTCATCACATTTAATCTTGGCAATTTCTAACCCCAAGTCACTGGAACTAATCTAACAAACTCCATTGAGAATGCACAAAGGCTGCAAACAATTCTCCAATGAAACCCTTAATGCCAGCTTCATGAGCAGAAAGCAGTTAACAAGTGTACTCAATTGCATCATCATGTTCTTGGAAGAGGTAAGGTATCACAAAAAGCAATGGTTTGTATGATAGAAAGCAAACCTGCTTCTCTGCATACTTGGGAGCTGAAATGAGAGCCACTGTTTCCATATGTCCAAAGTCCACATCATAGCCAAGCATGTAGATGTAAAGCATCTTCCAGACATACTTCTTCTTTTCATATGGTGTGAGGCCCTGTTAAATAGACAGAAAACATGGGATCAAAAATCAGCTCTTCAGCAGAAAAACAAAGGAAACCCTAAGCCAACCTCATTTAGGCCGCCAGTGACCATTTCAGTGCCACAGTTCCTCTCTTACCTTCCTCTCTTCAATCCAAACTTTCTCCATGAAACTACCTCTTGAGATACTCAATGCCTTCAATGCACACACACACTCTCTCTCTCATTCTTCACAATATTAGGGCTACAGTACAACACCAAATGGTGCAGTTGCAGTTCACAATCTGTGACTACAAGTGATCAGTGGATCAATGGGGCATCACCCGATCATTGCTGGGTGTCCATAAAAACTGGATCATTATCACCAAACGTTTTTGCTTGGCGATTCAACCTGAACATTTCTAAACCTCATCACTCTCTGTGTCTCATACCAACATTGGAAACATGTACAGAAGAGATGAAAATATCATCATTCCCCAACCACAATACCCTAGACACCAAGCAGTATCCAAAGGGTTGCATTGCATGCCACAAGATCACATAAAAAAACTTCCTTGTTGCACATCCTAATCAACTTCACCCACAAAGAACCCTATTCCACAGCAGTGCTGCACCATTCACTTGGGAGATCATACCACAAAACAGGAGAACCAAAAAACGTCTCAGGGTCTAAATCAAAAGTGCACAAGAGGCTGAGTAAGTAAGCAAGAAACAACCATGATCTCATTTTTGCGTTTCATTCTTGCAGCGGCAGCAGGAAGAAGACCATTCATCATTTCCGCCCGATATTGGATCTAGGCAACAAAAATCAAGAAGAAGGAGGGTATTCTTCACAAGTACCCGCTGATTTTTAAAGCGAGTGCGGATATTAGCGAGCTCCTTGTCGACACGCACACGCTCCTGCTCCTTGTTCTGGCAATTGCGCACATCGCTGATGAACACGGACAACCCCCGCATGCCAGACAGAGCCATCGCTCACCTGCGCAAATGGTGTAACAAACCCTACAACTCTCGTCTCCTCCTCCGCCCTTGTTCTCCACAGCCACCACCAACCTCTCCTCCTCCTCCTCCGCTTATGCTTACTTAACTTACCGCCTTTGACCGCTAAAATCTTCGCAACCAGCCGCAGGAATCGGCTGGAATAAAAACGAGCATGAATAGGAGAGTGCAGAGGTCAAGTTCATATCGCTATTGTGGCACAGATGTTGGTGTGGCGTGCACAATCTGGTGCTCTCTTCGGCTCGCCTTCCGGCACCAAAGTCTGCCGTGCAGCGAGGACGGAAGACGGCCAGAATTTCCTTCTCTTCTTCTTCTTCTTCTTCTTCTGACATGTGCTCAGTCTCAGTTGTAGGGCATGTACCTAGTAGGGTATATAGGTAGGTACCTACAGCTAGGCCCCTGCCATAACTGGGTTCCTACACTGACTCCCACCACAGAGGTTTAGGTCCCACTAAAGGGACCAATCAGGAACCTCACTCCTCCCAAATTGGTCCCACATGCCTGTTCCCGCCTTACCACAGGAGTGCCAGGTGGGACCTTTAGCACAAGGTCAGTCCCACACCTGCACAATGGTCGAAGCTCATTTGCAGCAAACCAGTGTTGTGAGGGTGGTTCCCTACTTCCTTGGCAGCTTCAACACTAATTATATTATTATTTTCAGAAATGTTGAAATTTTCAACCCGAAAAAAAAACTCAAATCACAAAGAATTGTGAAGGAAATATTGAATCTTCAAGTATATTCGATTTGTTGAAATGACAATTTCAAAATTAATTAGTTATTCAACAGTCATGAGTCAAAGCTGCCAAGATACTGACTGCAGTGTCGAGTTTTTACCTACCCTCGGGGTAAATTTGTATTTGTTATCATCACCTAATCAACACATTTTAGCCTTGGTAATATTATCTGCAAAAACAAAGGCTAAAATGTGTTGAATAGGTGATGATAACCATACTGCAATACAAATCTGCAATATTCAAGTTATCCGTGAAGTCACCCTCTCTTTCACCCCGTATCCCCTCTTTCAGCAGTATCTGCAAAGTACTGAAATTTTATGAAATCTCAGTATGAAATGCTGAAACTCAGCATTTAATGCACAAGGTTCGAGAGTAATTATAGTACCTGTACAGGGAAGAGCCGGGAACCTATATACCTAGCAGCAGTGGAGGCGCTCAGAAAAAAGGAAAGAGGGGCTGAAACTGAGTTTAGCACCAAAATTGGTGGAAAAGCTAGTTTGGGTCCCAGTTCTATTTCGTATTCTAAAATTTCATTACCAGTTAAGCATTTGATGCCCTATTATGCCGAAACTGGCAATTCCCGCCCCCGAATCGCCTGACTTTACGGATAACTTTATTACACATTGTATTACACACCATTGTATTACAGATTTGAGCCTTTGTAACAAACCTCTGGCTCCAAGCTAGTGCGGGGGAGGTTCTGCATAAGATAATTTCCTTGAGGCACGAACATTGTGTGCAAGGTAATGCCCAAGGACGGGGGTGTTGAATGCTGTCAAAACCAGGTGGGCAAGGGTTTTCAAAACAATAGAAGGATTTTGAAAAATTCAAATTGTCCCTCCACAAACTGAGTGAACATTTCGTTTTGTGAAACACCCTCGGGGGTGGGTCCATGCCTACAGCAAGAAATTAGCATTCTGTAATTTCCAACACTACAAAATGCGGAATGAGCTCCATCTTTCCGTCAGGTAATGCAGGGATGGACACCCCAGACCTTGGGCTCTGATCTGCCCTCGATTATCAATTAAGAGGGCCACAGTGAACCAGCACTCACCAGCACACCATCCACTGGATGCCTGTTATTACTCAGTTGTGGATGAACCTCAACTCAACTGAGTTAGTATATGGTTTCACCTTGGTAATCAATTATGTAAGAAATAAGTCTCATATACAAGTAGGAAAATAGATAACTACCAGGTAAGTAGGATGGTTTGTACATAGGTAAGGGCTGTTTTTACTACCTACCTACTAACAACCTGCTAGCGGGTTTTTAGTAGGTAGGTAGTAAAAAAAAGCAACTGAGCTTAACCACCATGGTGAGCTAGGGAACTGGAACCCAACAGAAAACTGTATCCTGACCACTTACCATCCATCCTTCATGGTGCGTTGGTGGGTGCCAGTTCACTAGGGCTGGCACTTACCAGTGCACCGTAAGGATGAATGGTAAGTGGTCAGGAAAAAGTTTTCTGTTGGGTTCCAGTCCCTAGCTAATCATGGTGTTTAGCTCAGTTGTTTGTTTTTCTCTACCTACTTACCTATCTACTAACAACCTCCTTATGGGTTATTAGTAGGTAGGTAGTAAAAACAGCCCTTACCTATGTATAAACCATCCAATTATCTAGTAGTTACCTATTTTCCTACCTATATATGAGACCTACTTCCTATGGTTACCAAGGTGAAACCAAATATTAACTCAGTTGAGGTTCATCCACAACTGAGTAATGAAAAGCATCCAATGGATGGTGCGCCGGTGGGTGCTGGTCCACTCGGGCCAAATACACTTATGAATTTCCTTCAAGTGAATTACAATCTGATGATAAAGGTGCATTCACACTTGGTATTAGCAACTCTAGGGTTGAGTCCGGTAACATCATGCTAGCCATTTAGGACTTAAACCTAGTTGCCATGAAAGTTTTATGTTAAGCTAGCATTCACTTAACATTGAGCTATGACCCATTTAACATTGGGTGCCACCTAGGATGCCACTTGGATTTTCATTTAACACTAACTTAACATCAAATGTGAATGCGCCATTATAAGTGTCTGACTTTGCCATTACCTACTAGATCTAGGAAGCAATTTCTAAAGGTGGAATATTTTATACTCTTATAGTCTAAAAGGTGTTACCTGGTGGCTGTTGTGCACACTCTCTCTCTCTTCCCCACTTTCCTCTTTCCTCCCAAGATTCAGAATGGAAAAGCTTTAACAATTCTAGTACTTCAAAGCCTATAACTCATAACCCTTAAATGTCTATGGAGTCATTGCATCTCCTTTTGCAAGACTCTCACCCCCTCGAGCTTTCTCATTATGTGTCCTAGTTTGTTTTGTAATTTGAGGGAGTTTTTGTTCACATTTGTTTTTTTGACAAATTTGTCCAAAAGAGTTGAAGAAATTGTCAAGTAGATGGGGTTTAAAGTTGACATGATGTAGCAATAACTTAGTTGTATGAACCTAAACCTTACAACCTAAGGTGATTTATAACACTTTTTAAGCAACACATTTCAAATTCAATTTTTTCTTTTTCTTTTTCATTATATGACTTCTCTTGGATGAACTCTTCATCAACTATTTATTTACGAAACTCATACAAATGTATGGGAAGAAGGTGATTATTGGGATGTTTTCTTTGTGTAACTTGGCCTCATTTCCTTTATAAAATTATTCAAGGGAAAAAGAACTTGGGCCATGACAAATTTTCAAAGAAAAGAAAAATGAAGATCATGATATCCCGTAGGACCTTGGCTACACACATCCATGGTTTCAACATTTAGGAAAGTTGACACATTTTAATCAAGTGGTATCAATGGTAAAACCATTCCCCAATTATTGGTTTGATAATGAAATGTAAACCCAAGGTGTAATCTTTAAACAAATCACTAAGAAAAAGGTTTGTGAACTCTTGGATAGCATTAAAATAAGTTTTTTTTAGTTAATCTCACACCCATGTCAAATTCCACAAACCAAAACAAGAGGGAAAATATTTTTCTAAAAACCAAAATGGTGCATAATTAACTATAATTCCTATGGCCCAAACTAAGGGAAAAGCACCAACCTCATCCCTATTGTATGATATGTAGTTCCCAATGTGAGCTACATTGAAATGACATTTTTTTTTAATTTCAAAATTAAACCAAAACTACCAAGTTATGAATCCTACAATCTCATGGGTTCATAACATTTCATCTTGTAACAAAATTGAAAAATTTATTAACAACCTTATAGCCTTTGACAATAACTGACATATCAAGTTTTATAACCAAAGGTAATTTTTTCAAGTCATCATTTAAGTGGCCAAGTTGATAATCACTTTGGTAATTTAAATCACAACTTTTCAAATGGCCATAATTATTGTTACAAATCTTTGTTTTCATAATGCAACCCAACTTTTTTATATTATTTTTCAAAGCAATTCCAATGATTTAAAAAGGGCCCAATTTGGACAAGATTTGATATTCCAAATCTCAATCCAAATATTCAAAACACCTCATGATTTTGAATTCCTAAATTAAAAGTGCGTTTTGGAGTTTCAAGGGTTTCTCTGTTACATTCCACACACTTCTTTTTCACCAAGGGAAATTGTTTGGTTTCTTCCCATGTTTTTAACATTTCCCAACCTATTTCACATCTCATGCCAACTTTCATTACAACAAAATCACAGTGTTTACTTTAATGTCATCATGATTAAATTGATTATAAAGTCAATACTACAAGTTTGAAAAGACTAATTATCTCCATTATGGCTAACATTGATACTAGGCATTCACTTTATGACTACAAAATTTGTCTATTTAATCAAATCAGACATAATATATGTGACAAATGCAATATCTATGAACATAGTTTTCGTATTTTTAGCTATTATTTACAATGATTCAAATAAAAAAGAAATAAAAGATATGTAAAAAATAAAAATATTCATGTACTTGTTAAATTATTTGCTACTAGGTTTTTGCCCATTTATTTACTTTAAATAGCATGTGCCAAAATAACCAAAATAATTTTTAAACTTTTGGGAAGACTTCATTAACTATCACAATTGCATTGCGACTATTCATATAGGCTAATCAAAGTTAGTTCATAATTTGATGGTTTAACTTCTTTTGAATCCATTCATACATTAATTCAAATTCTAATTGTTTCAATTGCATTGCATTAATCTGTAGAACGTACAATTTAATGTCAATTTATACACACATACATACATTTATACATGAAAACACACACATACACATAAGAGAAATCTAACAAATCATCATTGTTCTATATATTCATAATAACAAATGCCAATAATATAAAATTGATGTCCCCAATCATATTTCAAAATTGCCTTTTATACCCCCTTTCTCACTACAATTTGTTATAATTTCCTCTAGTTATCCTTTACTACTTCTTTTGGTAATTATATCCAATGGGACAATGTTAATAAAAGGACATTTAGTATGTTCATTTGTTAATTAGTTATAACAGCTAGTTATCTACTATAATTAGCTAATATTATTTTAGTAAGTGATTCAACTAGTGTTACATAGATAATTTCATCAATATTGCATAGATAAATTAATTAACTTACTACTTAAATAATTTAGCTACTACTACCAATATTCATTTTTCCTAACATTATCCCCCTCTTATAATTGTGGTATCATGACATAATTTAATCTCCCTTTCTAACTATACATTGGTTTATTAAACTCAAAATATTTGCTAGTGTGAAATAATCATTTATCCATTTTTTATCCATGTAAAAGATGGAAAGTATTCCTTGGGGATTGTTTTGTCTTTCATGATTTTCAATATATCATGTTTAATCATATGTCCAATGCATGAAGAACATACTATTGGTTATGTTGTAATGTCAATGTATTTGGTGTTTTACTTAGCTAATCCGCCAATTATGTTACATAAAATAAGGTGGCTTGTAATGTATGAAGATATCTTCCCAAATGAACATTAAAACTTCCATGTTGTAACCATTTAATGTTGCATCATTAAAATATTGTGGCCATTGCTTATTGGAAAATATTAGATTTCATGATGATCAACTTTAGTAGGTAGTATAACATTTGATCCCCTTGACATTTCACCCTATTTTTTCACAATCTAAAATCAGGTCTATCCTTGCCATGGTGAAGTTTGGCTTTATAATTGGTGTAGCTAAGTACTACTTTTGGTATGCAACTTATAATCAACAATTATATCACACAACATATGCTTCAATTAAAGGAATTAAGGGAACTAGTTAAGTATTCCAATTCCCCATATCCATGATTATCATTGAAAATAATGTAACCACATATGATACTATAGGCTAAATACTTTTTATATTTTAAATTCTTCGTTTTTCACATATGTTCAAAATCTCTTAAAGCTTGATGATTTTACTTCACATAGGTGGAGCAAATCCTATTGCAAGGTAACTTTGTAACCTATATATTAGGTAGTAAACTTTGAGGTTTGGCACAATTAACACCATGTGCTCCAATTCCTTTAAGATATGTAGCATGTCATTTACACACATGCAAGGTTTAAATCTCATCGCCCTTGCATTTGGAGGAATTAGTACCCAAGGAATGTTTTCCTTGCAAATGTTGTGACAAACACCTGTTTGGTACAACTCATCATGCGGCAAGTGGATCTTTTTGTACTTTGCATCCATCCTTGTCAAACATCCTCTACTTGAATTTGCTTTGGTATATTTCTTTTTTGTTGATTAGTTATTAATTCCACCAACTTTTTGGCCACACAGTTCTGTGATTACTCTTTGTCAATTGGATTGTTTCTTACATTATCTAATTGCAACCTTGCATTACAACACCTACAACTCCTCTTCACCTTCTCCTTCTTCATTTCCTTCATATTGTTCCTCCTTGGTGCTCTAATCCTTATGTGAACATCATTCAATCACTTTATTATGTTGGTTTCCTACAAGTAACATGACAAAATCATGGAGGATTGAGTTTATGTGAACACATTTACTAGTTCAAATCTTGAACATGTAACAATTAGTCATACAAAATGGCCTTTTATGTTTTTTATTACTTGTTGTTGTTATATTGTCTCAACTAATATACTTCCCACATCAATGTTTACATGTAACTTTAAATCATTTTTATCAATGAAAATATTGTTAGCCTTGTCATGAAGTTTTTTTTCTCCCATCAATGCACATCTTCAATTTCTTGTAACCTATTTTCATGAATTTTATTGTAAATTTCATACTTTATATTAGCCTTTTCAAAATGGCCTTATGATCTTCTAAAATATGTTTTCTTTTTTCACTATTGTTTGTTTCACTTGTGGTTCTTATATAATTTTCTAAAACTAATTCTTAGTTCATTCATCTTGAATATTCAAAGCTTCTTTGTTCTCTTGGCCTTGAGTTAGAAATTATTTGCTTTGGATCTCTAATGTTTCCAATATGTAGTTAATTAAACAATAAATGATTTCCTTGTGTCCTTTATTTGTTTTCCTATGTAAGTTTAAGCTTCTTTCCTTCAATTTCTTTTAGTTTTTCTTCCATCTTCTAAATGGTTTTCTTTTCTTCCATTTTTGGCTTAAATATCATAAGATATGTTGAAACAACAACTCAATATTTGACCCCTAGACCATTCCTATTACTAAACCTCAAAATCAATTAGATTGATTAAGGATGAAAGATGCTCTTGTTTAGTCAAAATTTGTTTATAAAGTGTTTCTATTCATAAAGAAAGTTGTTGAATTTTCAATAATTAGGTCCTCCTCCAACCTCTAGCCCTCTTAAATGTAAAAATATCCACTAGTTTTATAATATGTATTTCCCATAGTTTTTATTGATTAAAGAGTTAATCTTACATTAACTCTTTTTGTTGAATTGTTAACATGTAAGGTCTTTGGTAATCATCCTTTCAATAGTCTTTCTATAGGCGCATGCTTATTTTTAATGATTTCTTCAATGTTACATTTTGTGGCAATCCCAATGTCACTAGTAGAAAACAAGGTTTCTTTGATTGAAATTTTTAATCACAAAATGCCTCATTTAAACAAACTTAAAAAAAACCCCCCTATCATTTTGGATAAATCAATTTTAACATGTGATTTGGTGATCATCTTTCATTAGCCATTTTACTATTGGGGCACCAGCTCTTTGACTAATCAAATTCAAATAGTTTTTTTAAAAAATTATTTTCAAAAATAAGTTTACAATGGTAGGTAAATACACTAAAAGAAATATTGTCATATGTAACCACTTTATTTATGATTACATGCAACTAGTTTTGGTCATTTTTGTAATTATTTGAAAATTTTGGTCATTTATGTGATTATGTTGTAATTAATATTTATTTTTTCTTCATCCTTCCATATGGACAATTTATAATATGGTTTTCATTCAAGATGGGGCATATGTGTCACATTAATAGTTAGAATAATGATCAAAATTAATCGCATCATTATGGGGTGAACCTAGCTTCAAGGGTTATATTAAAGTTTATTAAATGCATGATTAGGTGTATGTTTGTATAAGTGTATTAGAACCATATTATGTATATATAATTATGCATTAAAAGTATAAATGTATAGTTTACATGTATTTATGTTATCTACCTATTTAGCATACACCATAAGAAATCATAACTTTTTAAAAAGCTAATTTGATTGAAATGTTCACATTGACCAAAGGGTATGTCCATTTTGACTAAAGGTTTGAAGCATAAAAAACATGCTACATTTGAAAAGTACATTTGATTAAAGTGACCATTTTGACCAAGTGTCAAGCCAAAGATTTCATCAAAATGGACAAATGTCCATCAAAATGGCCATGGTTTATATTGAATGGATAGGGTTTAATCAAATTGACCATCCTAATTTGACCCTTAGTTAAATTGACCATTATGATTTGACATTTAATCAAATGAGCCATACTCATTTGATGGCTTAACCTATTTGTTAAGCTTAGGCTACCTACTTAACCTAACATAACTAGTAAGTTAGGCTAAGCCTAGACAACCTATTTAACCTAACATAACTAATAGGTTAGTAGGCTACTTGTTAAGTAATATTAACCTAGTCTAAACCTACTTAGTAGGTTATTTAAAATGTAACATGGACTATTAAGCAACATACTAGGTAGTGTAAACCTTCTAAGTAGGTAACTTAGGTGACCTAGCCTTACTAGGTAGACCTATTAACCTAGGTTCACTATAGGTACATAACCTAGGCCTACTTGGTAAATAACATAGGCCACATAAACCTAGTAAATAGGTAGCCTATCTTACTAGCTAAGTAAGTAACTTAAGCCACCTAGGCTTACTAGTTAGGTAGCCTAACTTAGGCTATCACAGTCTACTTAGTAATTACATATCATAAGCCACCTAGGCCTACAAGGTAGGTAGGTAGCTTAACATAGGCTATGTAGGCCTATGCAAAGTATGTAACTAACCTATGTTAAGCCACCTAGGCCTACTAAGCAGGTAGCCTAGTAGTTTATTACATAAGTGACCTAGGCCTAAACTTACCTAATAGACTAGGCTACCTACCTAATATTCCTAGGCTAGGTTTATTAATAAGCTAATAGATACCTACGTAGACTACTGAATAACATATAAGCATAGGCAACTTACTAAATAGGTATAAACATAAACCTAATAGGTACTTATAAGGTTTAATGTAACCTACATGTTACTTAGGTACATGCATTTATTAATAAGTACTTCCTACCTACTTAGGTTAATTTACTTATAACTTACGTGTTTATGTAAATAATGTAAAAAATTTCAAGTTCATTTAGTACAATATGTTGAAATTCTTTTGATGGAAGTCAATTACAAAATGTTGATGCAAAATCGTGTTAATTACAATATGTTGTTCAAGAAAATCACCTTATGGGATGGCGGTGTAATAATTAAAGACTTGATTCCTCAATGTGGAGGTGAGGAATTGAAATCTCCACACCTACAAGCTAAGCTACCTTGGCTATTTAGGTGACCTAATTATGAAGTTTGGGTTGCAAAACCTACTAAACCACCTAGCTTAAATTACCTAGCCTAACCTAGGGGGCTTGGTTTAGCCTAAGTGGTTTGGTCTAACCTAAATGGCAAAACTAAGTGGCTTAGCCTAAACATAGGACATAAAGTTGGTAAGTAAATAAATAAAAATTTTGGCATTAATTATTAGGTTTATTAAAGGCAGGTAGGTAGGGTAGGTAATTAATTAATTAATATTTCCATATTATATATATATATATACATTTTTTGTTGTTGTCCAATGTATATTATTGTTATGATGGTTTAGTCAAAAAAAAAATAATAAGAAAAACCCAATTAAAAAACCAACTAAAAAAACCTAGTCAAAATGGTTGGGATTTAAATGATTTGTCCAAAATGGCACGTTGGTCAAGTTGGACAAGGGGTAAAAAACCATATGGGGGGTTTTCTTATTGAAATTCCCACATTAAAAAAACCATGAATTCTTGTAATGTTAAATGCCACATGCTTTGGCTTATGTTAACAACTGGCATAACTAAGTGCCATATGGTGTGGTTTAGGTGCTACATGGGATAGATTTAGGCATAATCTTAGTTAATCTATATTTAACCAATTTTTAATTTAATCAATTTTGGCAGCCCATGGTTTAACAAATTTTCAGTTTTAATCAAATTTTAATTTAGTTAAGGTTTAGTCACTCTTAATTTAATCAAAATTTAGCCATTTTAAAATTTAATCAAAGTTTAATCAAGGTTTAACCAAATTTTTGTTTATACAAAGTTCAACCAATTTTTTTAGTTTAACCAAAATTTTGACATTTAAAAATTTAATCAAGGTTTAACCAAAGTTTAACCAAGGTTTAGTTTTGCCAAAGTTCAACCAATTTTTTTGTTCCACCAAAATTTAGCCATTTAAAAAATTCAACCAAGGTTTAGCCAATTTTTTAATTTATTCAAAATTTAATCACTTTTTAGTTTAGCCATAATTTGCCAAAACTTTTTACTTTAACCAAAGTTTGGCCACTTTTTAGTTTAGCCACTTTTTAATTTAGCCAATATTTACTAATTAAAAAAAATTTAAACCAAAGTTTAGTCATTTTTCATTTTAACCAAGGTTGAACCAATTTTTTTTTCTTTAACCAAAATGAAACCGCTTTTTTGTTTAACCAAGGTTAGTCGAAAATTTAATTTAGTCAAAATTTAACCACTTTTTAATTTAGTAATGAAAATTTAAAGCAAGTTTCAAATAAATTTTGGATTATAAGTTCATAAAATGCAAGCATAATTTTTTTTCTTTAAAACAAAATTTGGAAGTCCAATCCAATCCAATTATAATCATCATCTTCATTTTAGTTCTACATTGGGTCTTCAAATATCACAATACCACAAAATGGATGGAATTCACAACCAATTCCTATATATAATAATGAATACCTTACCCTAGGGTCAGCTTTGTCATTAAAATTTAAATCATTTAAATATAGATACAAAATTTTGTTAAAATACAAAGCTGAGCTGTTGAAAACTGTCATAATTAACACAAGCTACAATATGAATAATTTCACTCCTACTCATATGACAATATAGTAACAAATTATTGTAGATCATGAAATTTTGGTAATTTCAAGATGTTGAATATGAACGGAATTTTGAATTTTAAAAAAAATTGTTTTGTCAATGTGGAAGCTGACCCTAGGGAATAGTACGATGATCAAACACATTTCAATATATGATGTGCTAATTCATTTATGTTGTACTGATAGCCTTGGATAATTGGCCATTTTAGCTTATTCAACATCCATTTGATAGTGGGACACTTTTGCTATTTAAGTTTGGCTACCAACTTTTCTAGTATGATGTATGTACTACAATTTGTTCAAATTAAAATGAATACCTTATTTCAATTTTAAGTGATTATTTGATGTTCAAGTTAAGTAGTCATCACACATATCATGTGCCTAAGATAGATGAACCAAAATAAATATTTATTCCTTTTAATTTTGTGGAAGCTAGATCCTAAACAAAAGTCACTTGTAATTGCATGGTTTGTCTTAAGCGACTTCAAGATCCAAAACCATAAATCAAATAAATCCATTGATTTGCATTAATTCATGAAAATAGACAAGATGGCATTCTATAAAGACAATTGTATATTGATCTCAAATTGGTCATACATGTCTGAATGTCAAATGTAGAACACTACAACTCTAGTACCATGTATGTTTAACCCATAAGCATTGCATCTAATCTCTCAAAGACAATAGTATTCTTGTCAAAGCCAATTTCAAACATCCCAATACCTTGACATTCTACAAAGATTCAATGTTTTGGGAGCAAGTGATATGTTGCTTTGTTCTTAACTATCATTATCATGAATTAATTATCCTAATGCAAGTGCAAATCAAGAACAGTGAAAATAGGAAATGATCCATGTAGTAATATGGAATGGTCATGCCCATGCACATTACGCTGGGTAATGCACCCACCCAGCCTGTTAGGGTGAGCTAGGCAATGCATCAGACATAATGGGCAAGGGAACATAACATGACATTAAGGTTGGGGCAACCAATTCAATTCAATGATTTCAAAAAAAATCATGTTCAACAGACATTTTGGTCACTATTGCAGCAAGTATATATATGATCATCACCAGAAGGTACTCTGATAGCACTGGCTGATAGGAAATGAGCTAGAGGCCATGGCTGATCTGCAAGGCTCATTCTGCTCACAAAGAGGGAATCAAGCTTATACCTTTAATTTCCTTGCTCTTGTTCTGCTGGATGATCATTCTTACTATTGTCTGAAAATGTGATAGTTCACAACAAGTAGGAAACCTTGTTCAAGATGCCAACCCCATCTTGTGGATTGCTACTGTCCATTTATGTGCATGTGGGTCTTTTCTGTACCAGCTGCAACTTGGAATGGATGGGCAATCTACTATACATTCCCTTTGGCAGATGGGGATGCAGGCGTATTGTGTGACAGCTTATTTCAGGGGGCTCTTGGGCTAGAGACACCAAGTGACCCAATCTTGCGCCTGAAAGCCAGCAGATTATATACTGCTCCAGAGAGTTGTGGGCTGCAAGTTTGCCATAACATCGCAGGTTTTACACCAGATGCACACATCATGTGGAGTTCAATGAGAGGAATGAGCAGTTTTCAGAGATGCCTCTTGGATATCTTTGATGCATATGAGCAAAAGTCTGGAGTGGATGCTGGGAGTTAAAAAGTGTTTGTGGATGACACGAGCAGCACAGAGCTTTTGCTGTGGCATTAGAAACTGGATTCAGATGTCATTTGTGTTTTTCAACTCAAAGGACATGATACAATACATTGAAGAACACTCTTAGTATTGAAACTTGAGTCTTTGATGTTGGGCGACATAAGAACAAACCTACTAAGGTCAAGTTTAACTGACTCTCCTACATGTTCCTGCTTCCTGATTTCATAGTTTGCAAATTGTTGATCATCAACTTGTGAGGCTGTTTGCTCTGAGGTGCTAAGGAACCAGGCAGAACATCTTTTAGAGCTGACAATGCTCTTGTCACTCAGATGTATTAGAGTCTGTTGAGTACATTGCAGGGACTGTTGGTGGGATAGCTTTCTCTTCTTTGCTTCATATATGGAGCTTTTGGGTGGTTTTTTAACATACATACAAGCAATTTCCAGGTCAAATCAGGGGTCACTATGGAAAGCATTGGATGAAGCAGCAAGCACATTAGCCTCAAATTATGAGTTGTTTTGAACTGATGTAGAAGGCAGACAAGTCATTGATGTGCTCTACAGGATTTTGGTCTCCTCTGTCAGCCACTCCACATTTGCACTAGCACAGTGTACACAGGTAAGCCATTTTATTCCTCATGTCAGTTCTCATACAGAGCAAGTCTGTGTGTTCTGGGCTTCGACACCAGGTGCCCGGTATCAAAACCACACACACCCATAGCCACTTGCAAGCTGGGCCATGGGTGAGCTTAAAATCCCTTTATGGGTTAGCAGAAAGTCCTCAAAACACCAAAACACCAGGGAAGGAACCCTGAAATGAACCAAAAGAGGGCAAAGCAGTGAGCAGCAAAAAAAGATAAAAAATCATATCCAGGAAACCAAGCTCAATCAAAAGGAAGGCAAAAGGAATAAGCCCTGAAGATCTTACTTGAGGCAGAGACCCAA
>Ga0209611_10001566_pt1 | contig 39361 bp, 25 predicted proteins | sample S1TSphgellanicum_3_FD_187693 | JGI IMG/M metagenome (GOLD analysis project Ga0209611, IMG submission 187693) | Host-associated microbial communities from peat moss isolated from Minnesota, USA - S1T2_Fc - Sphagnum magellanicum MG (SPAdes) (version 2) | ecosystem: Host-associated > Plants > Peat...
TATTTAAAACATTTAATAAAGTTTGTTTAGTTGTTATGTATTAATTTATATAAAATTTCAAAATTTTCAACTTCTTTCTTTTTAAACTAGACTTGTTATGTAATCTGGATTTTTTCTATGCTACAACTTCTTTTCCTCTTATTATAGGCCTGGTGGCCTTCACACCTCAAGGTTCAGTTTGGATTCAATACAATCATGTATGTTTAATATTTGTAAAGTGTATTTCATTAAATTGACATCCTCTAAATTCTTTTTTTTTTTTGGTTAAAGAACCTCTGATGGTGTCCACAAGATTTAATTTGTATAATTTGGGATGTAAATTGTAAATTTTCTTCAAGAGCTTTAAAGTTTCCTTGTTGTTCCATGTCCTAGTGGCCACCAGGTCATTAATAAATTGAAAAACTCAAAAACATAACATTGTAAATTTTCTTTTTGCATTTTCAAACTTTTATAAATTCTTAAGTTAATTAAATATGTCTTTTTTTGCCAAAAACAAATTAGTAAAAGAATCGAGAAACATTATTTTCCTATTTTTCCTAATTTGTTAACCTAAGCCACCTTCTTCATCTCTTGTTTTTTTTACTCCTTGTATTGATTCAAAGTAACCCCATGTTCATTAACATGTTTCTTCATATTCATGATGCCATGTGTAGGGTTATAAGAAAGAATATTTTTTTTGGATCATGTCCTGTTAGGTCCAAATTTTTTAAAGTGTACCAAAATCTTGTCATAATGTCACCTTTTTCTATCTTTTTTACCTAGTCCTTTTTTACCATGTAAAGACACATTTATGGATGATTATGATGGAATTTATAATTGTAATGGTTTAAAATATAGTCCTTTTGAAAATTTTAATAATTTTTGATTCATTATTTTTTATGGGGTTACAAATATGAGGTAAAAAAGGATTATAGTAAGGATTAAGCCCTTTTTGTCCTGTGTAGTACACCTTAAATGATTTTCACCTTGTTGCTATTAATATTGGAAGTTTGAACCATGATGTGGCACAACATGCACTTCATGCTTTGGATGAATTGGATTTGGACTTGTGTAGTTGGATTGTTTAACACAAAAATGCCCAAGCAAGGGAGACGTAGCTATGGGACTCCAACACGTCTAATTTTTTTGCAATTTAGCAAATAGAGCACCCCATGTTTCTTGTTGAGCACCGACCCCTGAAATCAATCCCTTAGTCATTGTCGAACTATAACATCAAATGTGCTAGCTCTTTGGATTAACTTGCAAATGATGTTGATGACATTAGTGAATTGTAATGATGAGCCCTCCCCATGAAATGTTTTGCAATCAATGTTATAGTAAGCATCAAAGTCCATGGAGGGATATGAGAATCAATACTAAGGTGATGTAAGACTTCAAGAAACCCTAACAATGGGAACTTTCGCAAAACATATAAACCCTAAGCTTCACATGCAAAGCATTATGACAATGATAAAAACAATTAGAGATACCCACAACAAGGAAACCAACCACCAAAATAACAAGATCACAGGAACACAAATAGGCATTTTATTTCGTTGTCTATTAACTTGTGACATTTGGAATCATTAAAGAAAAAATAGCATAAACACATAAAATGGAATACCAAATAAAAGCTCATGAATGAAGAATTTAACAAAAGCTTACATAGCTTGGGCTTTGAAGAAGTTTGGGCTTTGAAAAAGCTTGCACAATAGTCCAATTGAAGTTGAGTGTAGGTGCCAAAACAAAAAGAGTTATACCATAATTGATAGCCATTGTTGCTTTTAACTCTCAACTCTCAACCTCACAACATTACAACTCAAAGCACATAATCATGGCAAGATTTCAATATAGGAGAGAAGGCAACTCTAAAAATGCAACACTAGTATATATGCACTCTTTGAACTCTAAAACCATGCTAGTCAGCTCTGTGGCTTGTTTTTGGTGAAATACATATTGTGGGTAAGCTAATATTGAACTGGTAGGAGATGGATGGATACTAGATTGATCAAGTTTGCAATACCAATGTTGATATCAATGCATATACTAGGGCACAACCTATATACCAAACCAACACTGGTTGGAACCCACTATGCATTACTCAAGTGCATAAATCCAAACTTGACGTTTAGTTTTCCACCTTGGTAGCCTATCCTGCTAAAAATAAATCTCCTATAGGTAACCAGGTAGGTAGGACAAGAGGTGGCTGCAAGATAATTAGGTGAATTTAGATGGGTGATACAAAGGTAAGCCCTAGTGGGTTGTTAATAGGTTGGTAGTCAGAACAACAACTGAGGTAACTACTGTGGTTACATAGGGAACTTTAACCTAATGTGTTTCCTGTCCACCCACCATCCATCCCTCGTGGTGCACTAGTGGCTGTTAGTTAACTCCAGCGATACCAACCTATTTCTAAGAACACACTTTGCCCATTTTTATGATTTATGAACATGACCCATTGATTTTTAATTCATTTGAGTGATGCACACAATTGTATAATCAAACTCTTTATCATGAAGTATCTCCAATATATATTCTTGTGAAAATGACAAGCCCTTTAGCACACATAGCTGGGTGAGTATTGCCCATCTTCTTTACCACCTAACATCTAGGGTGAAAGGGACTACCTCATGAGGAATCCTAGTTGCCAACCAACTAAACTACCTGGCACATGCCAGTCACTCTTACCTTTTTCGCAAATCGACTATTTAAATTGGCAGTGACCTGATCTACTTGGAATATTGGACGCTCTTTATGTGACCAAGTGGAGACTGACGTTCCCGTTACACGTGATTAGAAATTGCATACAAATCTAATCTAAAGGACCAGAGTGGAGCACTTGAAAGAAAATTTAGTTTGCCATTGAATACAAATTGAAAAACATTGTGAGATGAAGTCAAGGTTTGCCTATGACAACTGGATGAGAAAACTATGCGACTTCATTAGTTGAGAGATAACCTTTGTCTGCAATTGATTTACAACCCAGAACTCATAACTAGGATGGATGGTTTAGGGGGCCTTCAACTGAGGTTTGTTGCCTCCAATGAGATGGAAGAGATTTTGTAGTATGTGTAGGATTTGGGACACAATTTTGGCTTGAATTGGGAACCAATTTATAGTGTGACCTAGTTGTACTCTCTAGGTTCTTTTCTTATCTGGTTCATGTTGCATTTAAATTACCTAGCCATGTTACAAGGTTTCAAAACTTTTCACATGAATCACTTTGTTTGAACTTGCCATACAGGGCAGAGGCATGGCATGACAAGTTGCGCATTACATAATCACGCAATTTATAGTTATGTCAAAATGTGTGAGCCAAGTAGTTGTAGTTGTATGGTATGTTTGGAAAATTCAATTGAAGAATTCAACAAGTCATATGGTAACGCCCAAAGTCACATCCACAGGCTGATGGATGGCCTTTTTGAAGCCACTCTATTATAAACTAAGCAAAAGGGTGTCATTTTAGCCTTGCTATAAAAGGCATTGAGTTTTTTTTTACCACACAAATCTAATATATAGCAGTACAATTCAGAAACTTATAAGTTAAATGGTAAATTTGTAATATGCCACTTACCCTTTACCTGGACTGAGAAGTTTCTATCTTGAAGAAAAAATTGTGCTTTTTCATATTTTGGTTTTAACCAAAACGAGGTTGACCACACTACCTTCACAATAATGGTTACGTCGGTTGATAGCCCTAGTTATGCCACAAGTAGAAGATGGCAGTTGGAATTGTAATATAGATTTTTGACAATATTATAACCTCTGTTTCAAAGATGTGATGTCTTCACATGGGTAATCATAATATGTTAGTCAAGTAGATACATTTTGATGTATTATAGTAGTAAATGCATGGTGAAGTGTGTAGATAGTTATATATAAAACTATCTCTTGCCCGCATTATGAAGCCCATAGATCATTTTTTTATTTGTTAATTTGCACAAGGCAAATTAATCATGTATGATAATTAATGATCATATTTATAAACTCTATTCTTTGTGTCATTTAAGGAGAGACTTCTAAGCCTTTCATCACCGAAAGGGAGGTTCTAAGAGCTTGAACTGCTTTGAGATGTTTTCATAGGGTCAAAGGTTATTTAGATTAAATTTTTATTTCGAGCATTGATCAATATGAACATGAGCTTTTGTGGTCTATGGACCCAAGTATACTTTTTGCTATTGTACAACAAAAGAACATCACTAAGCAAATTAACAATCAACTGGTTACCTTTTGTCAAAAATTTACACATGGGGAATGCGGTTACAAGGCTGAAACTCAAAGGAATTGACGAGGGCTTGCACAAGCGGTGGAACATGTGGTTTAATTTGATATAATGTGCAAAACCTTACCAACCTTTGACATATAAATAAGTTGGCTTGTCCTTAACAGGATGGTATGAAAACTTATACATGTGCTGCATGGCTATTGTCAGCTTGTGTCGTGAAATGTTGGGTTAAGTCCTATAACGAGCATAACCCTCGTTTTGTGTTGCTAAGACATGTGCTTTGGTCAATTATTAACTATTTAAGACTGATGAAGACCACGCCATTGAAAAAGGATACCATAACGTCGTGTGGCTACGATCATACACAGTTGTTCAAGGGTACTTCAGCGAGCATAGTTTTCATAGCGCATCACACATAACAATGTGCCACTTGGTCTTTGTAAAAGTGATTAACAATCTATACCATGTACTGCACTCATAAAAAATTGCTAATGATATATTGGAGGAAGGTGAGGATGACGTGAATCTAAATTGAGTAGTCCCCGTGAAGCTTTTGGAAAAGGATAGCCCGATGTGTAAGCATAGCAAGAAATTGCAGACCCATCGGATGACCTATCTAAGATTAGGGATATATCCTAAATAGATACCTTGTAACTCTTCTCCAAACTTATACATATACTGAATGTTCAAGTTTCATTTTGCTTAAACCCAATAAATAAACATTTACCTTATCATTTGATTTACACCATTCATAATATAAGTAAACATTTTCATATCTTTTATACCCAATCGATTTATTATTTGAAAAAAGAAAAAGCGCACAAAAACAAGCAAGTAATAGATGCACTACTTTCTAGATTCCACTATTTACCAAAAATACTTATAACATTTGGTGGGAATAGGATTTGAACCTACAACATTCAGATTATGAGCTTGACAAGTTACCAATTACTCTATCCCGTGAGCGTAATAGAGTTTATTCAATTGCAAAATATTCTTTTTTTGCACAGCAATTATCTGCCCGGCCCTAAGTATAACCTTTTTTTATAAGTATTGTATTTTACTACCAGATTTCTCTATGGTAATTCATCTCTCCACTAAAGTTTTGCATAGCAATACTTTGGGACTTAGTGAACCTTTTGAAAATACTTTTATATTGCCACGCTTTATGGGGAGTCCAGTGCTTCTTTTCCAAATTGGTGAGGTACGTGGCTTGACGATCATCCACCAGAATACTTAGCCAAATTTGGCTACGCCTGATCAGAGAGGAAAGTAGGAAAATTTGAGATTCCTCCTATAATTTGGCAACATGTTGGAACATAGTGACTTCAGTATTGTTGTCCTCATAATGTGGTGACTTGAGCCCATTATTCCAAAAATGGTAGTCCTTTGTATCATTAGCACCTCCATTTTTTCTGTGATTGCTAAAAATTTGCCCAAAAAGAAACACACTGATGGGGTCCTTCATATTTGAAACTGATGAATTGATTGTAGCTATATGTTGGAACGGACTTCCTTTAAAGGATTATGTGAACTAATACTTCCTTGAATGCTAGAGATTATTCACAGTTCCTGTTTCCTGTTCCATTCACATGTGGATCATCTCTATTTCTTTCTGGGTTGTGTCGGCACTCTTCCAAGTTTTGTTGGTTGCGGGCTTGTGAATGTTCACCTTCCGTGCACTCTACGTTTCTTAGCTCGAAAGACATTTGGTTTTGTTGCCAGTAAAATCACATTTCAAGTTCTTACTAGTTTACTCGTTCTTTCACTGAAAGATTTTCTTTGAGATGAACGTCTTGCAGCAGCAAGTCATTCAGCTGAGGCCACAGCAAGCAGCTGTGGTCTAGTTTGACCTTGCTACCTAATGGTAATACTACTCTAGTATGCATTTGGCATAAATTAGTACACATTCTCTGTGCACACTGTAATATATACACTGTACAGTTTTATTCAAGAAATGGGCACAGTTTTACAATGAACTTCGTTCTATACTCTTCCTATTAACCTTCTGACAACAGTTGTAGAGCCAAATGTTTCTGGTGTGCTAACAGCCGACTCAACAAAGTTGCACCAAGTCAGGTCTTATACAAAATTTTGCAGCACGCTGTAGGTCTCTTGTTACTATCCAAGGTCTTCATCATTCAAGGTCAAGATTTTGCACTGCTACAGAAGTTTAATCTAAACTAAATTATGCTATCGGCTGGTCCTACCTACTGAAATCAATGTACAAAGCAATATTTCAGGTTATGCAATAGCTTTGGTCTACAGTACCAAGCTTAGTAAGGGTAAGAATAATATGCTGGGGCATATAAGCTGTGGGAATAGTTGAGTTCCTGAGCATAAGCTCTGGAATCCTCTGGATAATATTGCAGAGCATGCACCTGTGAGCTTTGAGGGTAATGCGAATAAGGTTTGGCGCTCTCATAGAATGAATGCTGGTAAGGCAGCATTCGAGGCATGAACTCCGAACGCCTCTTCATCTTCTTTACTCGCTTGAGTACCCGCATGGGATCCACAAATCCTCTGACGGTCACCCGGTGGTTGTACTGATCAGTCTTCACTGCTTCCACACCTGTACATTTTCAATCAAAATGCATTAGTTCCATGAGACAACAGTTCAAGCCGGATGGATCAACGACAGGGAAAAGAAAGTTGTGTACTTCTATCCGAGATTAGACTCAATTTAATACTTCCTATTGCACTACAAGAGAATGTGTTTTTCTCAGACAAAAGGCCGTGGCTCATGACAAATGTGTGAGGTAATCTTTTTCGTTTTATCCATTACAATGTGTAATATGTGACATGTTTATTGTGGCATAGATTAAATTAAAATGGCAATTTGACATTAGGTGATGGCACATGTGACACATTCTCTTGTAGTGTTAGTCAAGACAATCCTTCAGAATCGGTTCACCCTTCCAGTGAAGTAGACACCACGATCCACAATTTCTCTTCAATTAAGTTCAAGCATTTGTACATAGATACTAGTAGAATCGCAAGCGCAATTGAACCCGCATAAAGTCCGTTCAGCTCATCACTAGATGCTACAGAGCAGAAGATCTCACCTTCCATTTCTAAAAGGGTTTCCATGACCTTCTCCTCGCACTTGGTGCAGCACATTGGTACCATCAACTCCACAATCTGCTCAACTGGAAACTGCACAATCAGAAAGCATTACTACAACTTTCAACTCTCTGTTCAACTCCACGTGATTCAGTTCCATTCAAATAATATTCACATGCTCCACCAAACCCTCCACCCACTTCGATTCATCCTGCCAACCTTAAGCCAGATCATAGCTTCCTGTTGATTTAAACCTTTGATAGAACTCAGCAAAGTCCAATGCAGGTTCATGAAGTAGAACTGTGCTGGCAAGAGAAAGAGCTCTTCACTTGATGGAGTACTTGCTACTCAAGGCATTCCGGAGAACCCAGGTGTTTTGATCAAAATAATAGCACATCTCTCTGATAAAAATGTGTTCTGCATGATCTCTCAGCAGAACTCTAGATGATCTATTCGTCTGTTTCGTCTTCTACCAAGTCATGGAACCAGATCAAACCTAGTCTTGTCTTGCCACGATTCATCTGGCCTTATTCTCCAACAACGTATCTGCATGATCTAGTCCACATGTTAGAACTGCTGGATTGTCCACATTGGCTTTTCAGTTTCCTTTGCGTGACGAATAGTTCTCATTTCTGGCAGACGTAGCAGTTTAATGATGCTTCGGATGAAAGTTGAAAATTGATCTCTGGAGAACAGAAGTGATGACCTCTACGAGCATGGTGGTCACGTAGAATGCAATTATCCTGCTGTTAGTATTTGTACCAAGGTTTGGCTCGGATACTTCGAGGACTTGAAGATGCGGTGAGACACAGCAATGATCACAAAAACGTAGGAAGAGAGCATGAGCAAGAGTGGGAGTGCGACAAGGTGAAAGGTGTGGAGGAAAATGAACTGTGCAGGGAAGATGCCAACCGGGAGGAGAAAATGCTTCACTTTTAAAGATGCAGATCTGTGCGTCATTGTGTAACAATATTGCATATGTAGCACCAGATTCCATTCCCTGAAACATCAACTAAGGTTTTAATTTCAGCTATATACGGCAAAAGAGCGAATGGCATACCGAAGGCCTGTAACGTGTCTCAGCGACAGGTTCCTTGTACCGATTCTCGTCGTACAGTGGCACATCCTGGTAGATGCGAGTTGGGGACTGGACCTGGGCGTGCGATCGCTGGTACTGTGCCCTGTAACGAGCAGCATCCTCCTCTTGGTGATACATGTAGGGTACATCCTGGTACACGTGAGTGGGAGACTGGACCCGGGCGTGCGATCGCTGCTGGTACTGTGCCTTGTAACGAGGAGCACCCGGCTCATCTTGGTAGTAGTACATGTAGGGTTCCTGCAGCTGATGATACACAAGGGGGACTTCCTGATCATGCGTGTAGCTGGGACTGATCCATGTGGACTCCTCGTCGCCATAGAACAGCTGCAGTACATCGTCCAACGACGGACCGTCATGATCAGAAAAACCTTGCGCTTCCATCATCATCAATCCAACCGCAAAATTTTAACAAGATTATAACACCGAAAGCGACACTTAACGCTCGAAAAAGAAGAAAAAATGTCATACTACCTCGCGCATGGACATCATGGCTGGCTGGATCGAATAGAGCACTCTCAGGAAACTGGCGAAACGCTCCGAGGATAAGGAAGAAAGAGAGTGTAGGAAGAAGGAGGACGCACGTTAAATGAGGCGACGTGAGGATGAAATTCCTAACGAAACGGCGCCAGCTAGAGTGTCGATAACTGGCTTGATAGCAAGATGAACAGTTCGCTAGAGAGTTCAGTGAGAACGCTGTTTGCGAGATTTCAGAGAGATAGGTCAGTGCTTTCATGCGTGAGTAAGTCTATTTGCAAAAAGAGAGAGGGGCGGCGAGATCAACGAAACCACTTCGACCCCGACACAAGCGAACGCAACAGCACAGCTGGAAGTCTTAAAGAACGGAGTGAATGTATGTATATTACAGAGAATATCAGAAACGAAAACAAACAAGGAAAAAACACAGAAGAGTTCAAAGGAGGTGATGATGGATGCCGGACGACGATTGTTGTGGGCTGAACTGTTGTATGCACAGACATGGAGTTTGAACATGAGAAAAGAAGGTGGAAAAGCACGGAGCTTTATAATAGAGGAGGTGTGGTGGGGAATTACGGCGCGTCAGGTCAAGTGTTCAGAGTAAGCCATGATGGTGCCATGGATCGTGCAACTTGGTCGGCCAGAGTGTGTGGGGACTACAATTGCGCAGGCGAAGAAGAAGCATCATGATCGCGAATCCAGTATCACACCGCAGCCCCTGTGCGCTGACTACATAACCACATTTTATTTTATTACTGTAACTGTTTTTTGAAAAGAGAGGAAAATTTTTAGTTCGCCAAATAAGTCCATGATCTGGTTCTAACAGACCACACTGGTTCTAACTTCCTGCCCTTATGTGATGATGGATTTGCTTCCCTCTTGAACATGTGCTCACCTTATAACCTTCATAATTCTAGGAGGGGCCGACACGGTTATCAACCCCTCCCTCCCTCCCTCATGGTTTGATACACACATATGCACGTCGCTTCAATGGTATGTCGTTCGGTTGGCTGTAGGTGAACGTATAGATCGTTTATCTACTAGAAATGTATCTACTAGTTCCTCCATGTTCCTTTCTGTTTTCCACCAATCCATGCTATAACCCCAATTTCAGCATTCCTTCCTTAACACTTCTATGTATCTATAAGCTTGCCTTGAGTAGCAGCACTTGCTCCCTACATTATATAACATTCATGAAAGGTCGTTACAAGTATCAAACACAAGGAAATAAAGGGAAGCACATTTCTAGTCACACCTAATGATTTGTTATTAAGTAATGCACTAATTCATTGTTGCATAAGGTTACACATCCCTTCAATATGGAACAGTCCTTCTCTTGCTCTCTCAAGTATGCACATAGATCTTCTTAAGCTATGATCAATGTTCTTTTTGTTGGACTGGTTTTTCTAATTATGAATTTTGTGAAGTTCTATCACTCATGTAGACTTGTCACACCTTCATAAACAATCAACCGCACATTTTTAGTGAAAGTCAGTTTTGGCAGATGGTACATGGACTGATTATGTGTTCAAAAGTTTTAAGAAAACAAAGCAGTAACCTTTACTTGGTGACAGGATGGTGACTCCACAAGGTGACAAAGTGATAACTTTACTGGGTGATGCAACTCCCAGATGGGTCAACAGACAATAATAAGAGCCCAAGTGTGTGTGGACTGTGGACCAGTGTTGGGCAGTTTTCACTTTTTTTTAATAACTGTAGGGTCTGGTTCATGAAAACAAAAGATAAACCAGAATGATTTTTTATTTTTTATTTTTATTTTTGAAGTTCCAAATATCTGGCCGGGGTACCAGATTTTTTTTTAAAAAACAATTATGCACTTCTTTACCTTGACATGTTCTTACTTTTATGACTCAATTATATACAACTAATTCTTTAGAAACCTTTTTCAACATACTTGAGTTTCAGGGCTCTAGGTCAGGTATTAGCTCAGGTGGCTCTCAAGCTGCTGGTTTTTTGCATGAGGGGTTTGACCTAAAGAGTAATAATCATGTTGGTTTGGTTTTTTTGGTGAAGGACTAGTCCTAAAGTATTTTCTTGCTTAAAGCTGGGCTAGGCTGAAGCCCAGGTCATTTTGTTTAGACACCTCAACCTAGAATAAATCACCTACCTTAAACTAGGGTTGATAGGTTGTAATAATAAGAATTTGATTTTGTCACTTTCACATTGAGCAGCAAAGTGCTTATTTTTGTACCAACTTATTTTTTTAATATGAAATAGAGTCATAGTTTAATAAAGATTTTTGCTTAATTTATTTAAATGACTTACTCAACTTACAATCTTATTCTAAACTATGTAAGGGTGCAAACACAATAAAATGAGTCACAAGGTGTCTCACAACTATTTGAAAGTATTATTTTATATATTTGAAAAATCACAAGAAGAGCATAATAAATTGAATTTTCAAAAATAATAATTTAAAGTTTCATTGTTCAAAACTTGATATAAATTGATGATGTTTTTAAAATATTTTTGCATTTTCAAAAGAACTGTCACAATGGCTTTTTTTTTCAAACATCATTTTTTTATATTAAATGTGCACCATTTTTTCTCAAAATTGAAGAGGAATTTAACATTGATGATTATAGAAGCAAAAGCACTTGAAATTGATAAATTTCATTTTTGAATGTATTTGAACATATTTATTCCAAACGTGCTTTTCACCTTTAAAATTATGAATTTGACATGTGTCTTTAACAAAAGTTATTCATTTTTGTGTTATTTAAAAAATATAAATGATATAAACCAAGATGTAATAAGAAATAATTATATTCAAAATACAATTGTAAACTAGGTATGAAAAATATAAAAAATAGGGAAAATCAATCAACACCAAAATGCCATGTGTCAAATGTAGTCATTGGAAAAGATTGTTTCACATTATGAAAAAATGAATGTTTTGCAATTACGCTTGCAATTGGGTTTAGTTGCAATTTTGAATTGTAGGGTGAAAACACACTATGGGGGGGCCAAGATTGTTGTTACATTGTATTATTTTTCAGGGGTCTCATGTTTGAAATTCAATCATGTCATTATTATAAAGGATTTTCATAAATTTTTCCATTTTGGGCATATTCACAATCAAGGTACCCAAAAGGATGGTCTAATGGAAAAAGGACTGCAAAAACTATTTTGGATTTTTATTACATTTACTATTTCATGATTACAGTGGATTGGTATATGACTATAACTAGAATGATGTCATGTTAATCTAATAAAAAAATCCAAGAATAGATTGGATATAATATTGATGTCTTTTTGAGACTTTTTAAAAAAATTGAATCCTTGTCTTAATTGTAATTTTTGTTTTAAAGGAATAAAAAGGAATGTATTAAACAATGCAATTGACTTCAATTTTCTTTCATGGATAAGTAATGCATACATCTATGTTTGGCAATGTTCATATAATGCATTTGATTAAATAATGTAAGATATAATTTTTTTGAAAGCTATAGAATCCATTTTGAAAGGGCTACAAGCTAAATGATTCCTTTTTTTCCCATTTGGTTGATTTTTTCTATTCAATAGGCTTAGAATTTGTGGCCCCAAGTGTTGACAAAATGTGTAAGCAATTTTCATGCAAAGAAACATGTTAAGTTGTATATAAAAATTCATGTATTCATTATCTACATTTAAGGTTTTTAATGAAATATTTATACATAATTACATAAACATGTGAAAAACCATCACCACCATGAAAATTATCATAATTTGAATTATCCAATATCTCTCACTTAAATTTATTCCATTTAAATTTTGTATTTGGAAAATAGCAAAAATAAAATCCTTGAGTCTTATGGTGAAAAAGTGGTACCTTAATTATGAATATGCCCTTTTATGGTAGGTCAAAACTCAAATAAGTTACCTATGCTATTTGGTTATTTGAGGGATACCTAAGTGCCTACCTAAAGTTTGTTTAGACTAAATAAAATACCTATGCACCTAGGGGTTATACACTATGCCAAAACATGGCAAATATGACTACACCTACGACTAGGTTTATAGTTATAAATACCATTCATGACTACATGACTATGTAGTGAATATGGACACGTCATTTATCCATTAGTTTTATTTTTGTCCTAGTCGTAAATCCTATGGAATAAATTATATATTAATTCAATCTCATCATTCTGTAGGTAGGTAGAAATAGGTAAGTAGGTAGATGGGCATAAATATGTAGGTAGGTTGGAATGGGTAAATAGGTAGTAGGTAGGTAAATAAGATCCTATTTATTTTTTGGTGACAAGCCTTTTTTATCGGCTCATCACAAATAATATTTACACTTTGAGTATATTTAGTGCATGTATTGTGTGTAGACTATTACTTTTTCATCTAGTTATATAGTTTACAAACTTGAACTCATTGACAAAGAATATGGGATAAATTTACAACATTATTTCACATCAATGTCCTTTGTCCCATACAAAAGTACCCAACTTTGAAAATTATTATATTTGTCATATTTTGTCCAAATGAAAATAAATAAATTTCATTGTTAAAGATTTTTCCAAGATCTACACTTCTATAAACAATTTAAAACCGAAATACTAAGTAATTTGACCAAAAATGCATTTGATTTTTCTCTATTTTATACATTTGCACGACAATGAAATCTTGAATTTGTTTTTTAAAATTATAAATTTTTTTGTAAATAAACATATTTAAAATCAACATGGTTTTTTATTATATATTTTCCCACATTTTAAAAATATAATGAATCAATAAAAATTGTATAAATGTTGTGTTATATTTATTTGTAATTATCAAAAATATTTTTAAATAAAATATGTTATCTATGAAACACATAATATTATTTACAACATTTCAAATTTTATACAAAGTGTTCAAGTTATTTAAATGTCATAATTATTAATTTATACACATAATTTTTTGATTTCATAATTTCATCAAATTGTATTATGAGTTATAAATTTAATTTTTTTTAATTTTTTTTTTCAGTTCATTAAATGTTATTTAATAAAAAATATTTAAAATTTCCAAATTGTATGACCAAATACTTTGATAAATTAATAAAGCTCAAATTCTATATTCATTGCTACCCATCACATGGAAAACATAAAAAACAATCACATTTGAAGCAAGTGGACTTCTTTTGAAATCCTTTAAATATCATTAATAAGAATATATTTCATCATTTGATGTCAAAAAATTCAAAGAAAATATTCATTTAAATAAACCATTGTGCAAGAGTCCCAAATTGAATGTTTTAATTATATTCTAAGCATCACTTTTAATTTAATTTTATGGTTTCAAAAACTTTGGCAATTATTTCCCCATTTTTTGGGAATTTTTTCCAAAATTAATTTTTTTCCTGAATGTTTTTTTTAGCCATTATCCAAAAATTCACATAAATTGTTAATGACTCTAAAGCAAAAGTTCTAGAAATCATAAGGTATTAGTTATTTATTTGTGCACTAATTATGTGTTTGATCATTTACAAGCTTATAATATGTTTATTAGGTATGTATGTCTACTAATCTATTTCTTCCCTTTTAATTCACAAGTTTTTAATGTTTCAAATTGTATATTATTAAATAATTATATGATGTTCATGAAGAAGATTTTTAATCATGTAATCCTAAATATCGATTAAGACTTTTAGTCATGTAGTCATATCCATGGTTACAAGAATATGACTAGGCACAAAAACATGGCATATATGACTGTATGATTAGAAAATGATCATTAATCATATTTGTCCTAGTCATAAATGTCAAGATTTGGTGTAGTATTACTTAGGGCATGCCTCAACTAACTAAGGTACCTAAAGGCTTAATTATTTGGGGGATGTTTAAATTAATTAAACTATGTAAAGGTTCTTAGGGGTTGCTTATATTAATTAAGGTACCTAAGGCTTGCCCTACTTGGGTATTTAAGGGTTACATACGGCCTATTTAAAAGCTATTTGGGCTACTTAGGCTACCTAATGACCTACATGTATAAGGGTTATTTTAACCATTTAAGGTACTTAGAGGCCACTTAAACTATTTAGACTATCTAAGCTAACATGACATATTGCACACACTAGTTAACCATTAGCAGATGTACATTACAACTATTCAATATATAGTTGTATTTCAAGTTGAACAAAATGTCACATGTTATCCAATCATTTATGGCTATGAACCATTTACTAATCACAAAAACAATTAAATTTCATCTATTATTGAACATCACCACTTACAAATGATATAAACACATTTTCTTCTTCATTTTCATTGAAATCAACAATAATTACAAGTGATAGTTGCATTTATGACTTAAACCATTTTGTAGTTGATTTATATAAATCATTTTTACCATAGTGCCACAAAATACAATTGAAACATCAATCACAAAAATGGTTGATTTGAACACAAATCACAAAGACATGGGTTGGTATGGAGAAGATTTTTTGTAGTGGTGATAATATTTGTTCACATGTACATCAATGTGTTCAAATGTATATGGTGAATAACATAATTTTCAATTTTCAATTGGAAAATAATTATAGATTAACAACTTGACAATGAAAAATAATATATAATTATTTTTGGAACATAACACACTCATTATTAGTGGTGAACTTTTGAAGTTCAAAATATGGATTAGTCATTTAACTAGAATGTTAGAATTTTTAAAAATTGATAATGAATTTTATTAGGGTGAAAATCTTTTAAGGTGTACCACAAAGGATGAAAAGGGCCTAGTTTTTACTACGGTCCTTTTTTACCTTATATTTTGATCCCCATAAAAATGAATGAATCAAAAGTTATCAAAAATTTCAGAAGGACTATTGTCACCAAAAAGGAAGGGTCAAACAACAACACGACCCCTCTATCCAATTTACTCAGACAGATCAGCAAGACAAAACCTTCGAGATCATATTCATTAGCTTAAAATTTACAGAGTTTCCCAACAGCACAAACTTTTTTCATTTTAGAGTACTCATCAAACATCTATCAACCCCACTTAGCTAAGTCACTAGCGCAGCGAAAAGTTACAACAACTCAGCCAAGTACTCAAAACAGACATATGGATCGACATGTTTATACATTTCTGAGCTCATCCCACATCTTCAACTCTACCCTTCCAACTTCAACACAAAATCTCAGAAAAATTTCATCTTTAGCACGACCTTAGCCTCCTACTATACTCTGATCTCCTCTCTCTGAACAATGTTCATCAAGAATCAAAAGCAATTTCTGAACTCTAACGCTCTCCTCCTCCAATCCGACCTCTCAGTCTGTCTCCTCCTATATATTTGAGCTCATCCGACATCTTTTTCCAAATCAGAGCTTCCTTTGCTCCGTCCTTGGCTTCCTTCACAAGCCTCCGTCCTTCCTTACTTTTTCCGTCGTCATTTCCTCAACAGCACATCAATGTGGCGCCATCCCCCTTCATCATTCGCGCTGCCTTCTTCCTATACTTCCCATCCCACACAGCCAGAGAGCAACACTTCCCATGCATTCCATGCACGATCAGTACTAACCACCTTCCAAAATGATAAAAATCCGCCGCCCTCATCAATGAAGGTGATGGCTGGATTAACTCTAGAACCCTGATTAGTGAATCTAGCATTCACACAAAATGCACAACCATAAAATCCTTGTTTGACCACTCCCTTTCTAGTTACACTATATTTTAGACCATTACAATTTTAGATTCCATCATAATCATTCATAAATGTGATTTGACATGGTAAAAAAGAACTAGGTAAAAAAAATATAAAAGGATGAAATTATAACAAGATTTTGGTTCACCTTAAAGAATGTGGACCCATTCCAAGTTATTTATAACAAATAAATGTGTGTTGAGGAATGAAATAATAGAATCATATTTAAAATCAGTATTTTTAAAACCTTAACCAAATTTTAATCATAAAAGTTTAAAAGGTCAATTTAATTACACCATATTATAATTCCATAATCTTTTTTAAATGTAATTTTTTTCTTCAAAAAACAAGTTCTTTAAATCTTTAGTTCAGTGAAAATATGATTAGGTGGTACCATATTAAGGAATGTCACACTTTCATTTTATTGGACCCTTCAAACTTTAGTAAAAAAATCTAAGAAACACTTGAAAAAAAGTGTTGTTAAATGCTTTTGGAAAATACATTAATTAAGTCAATTTATAGGGCAAATCCATCCTTTAGTGGTACCACTAAAAACATCACATCCCCAAAAATTTTAAACCCATTCAACTTCAAAATAGCCTAGGATTCATTTTTTAAAAACTTCTCACTTTGAATTTCATGTCGAAAATTACCCAAATTGTGTAAATTTTAAAATTCTAATTGGATTAACAAAAAATTAGGTTTTAATATTCCAAATGAATGGTAAAAAAAAAGCTTTAAAAAAAACACTTTGGGTTCCTTTGTTGAAGAACATAATTTAGGAATTTCATGTGTTTTTTAATTTTTTAAAAACATTTTTAATTTCTAGGAGTAATTAAGATGGTCTGGTCTTTTATTTTATTAATAGATAATGGATTAAAGCAATCATAATTTTTTGAGCAATTTTGAAGGTCACCACTAATAGGTCTTGAAAGGCCATCACATTCATGTGTACAAATTTGTAATAATTCTTGTTTTTTTGTTTCAATCAACAATTAAGGCCATACCATAGTGACTATAATTGATGAACCAAAAAGAAAGATTTTAACAATGTTGCAACTTGACATTTAATGATAAAGGGTTAGGAATTTTAAGAACATATTATGTCAAAAATACTTCAAGAACAAAAAATTCTTACTTGTGTAACTTGCATAGGTGTCTAAAAACTTTTCATAGTGTGTACATAAATTGTTGAAGTAGTTCCTACCAGTACCATTCAAGGATGGGTTCACCTTATAGACTTTGAAACTTTAATGAAATAAAAAATATTTTGAATTTTGATGTTCCTAAAAAAGTTTGAAGAAAATAATGTTGGTTACTTTCCTTGATTGAGTGAACCTACTAACAACTTTCATACAAAAACATTCATGTACATATATTCTATTTTTAAAATATTTATGATTAATACATTCCATATATTAACTTTATTTGGATTTTGAAGATAAACATAATCCTATTATATTCAACTCATTCAATTATAATTTTCAGCCAACAACCAATATATGTTCAACCTTTTATTTTTATTTGCATACTTTTCAATTACAAAAAGAAGTGTGCCCCACAAGTTTGGACATTGACACAACATCCTATCATAATGATTTATAGTAAACATAATATCAACTTAAAGTTGGGTGCAAACAAAATAAATGGAATTACTAGGGAGGTGGCCAATGCTTAAATATTGTAACCTTATATTTTTGAAAAATCACAATGGGAACATAATCACTTGGATTGTCTATTTGTTTTTAAAATCAAATCCAAGGTGCATTCACATTGTAAAAAACCACCTAAGGGGGTGAACATGTTACTTAAAATTGCAATTTAATATATTTGAAAAATGACAAAGAACACATAATAGTTAGGATTATTAATTTTTGTTTGAAATAGGTTTCACTACTTGCAAAGTTTCAATGCTCAAAATTTGATGCAAATTGATGATGTTTCAAAATTGATGAAACATTCAAAACTTCAAACACTACAAGGAATTTGCAAATTAAAGACTAGATTTATGATTGATTTTTATCATAAATGACACATGTGACTTACTATAGTGTTTAATCACTTTGGACAAATTGCATAGAATTTCAATTATAAAAGGCAATATGTGACATTTAGTCAAAATGATAGTTGCATCAATATGTGATTAACATCAACTTTTCATCCATCCAATGTGGCATGATGATTTGCAACTAACACTACAAGGAATTTACAAATCAACAACTAGTTTTTAACCATAATATTACCACATGTGACTATTCCAAAGGCTTAGTTGCCTTAGACAAGTTGCATAAAATTATAGTCACAAAACACAATATGTGACACCAAGTCACAATGGTAATCACACGAAGATGCAACTTACATGAACTTTTCATCCATCCAAACTAAAGTTTTACATGGCATCATCATTTTGCGATTAGTTTTAAAACTAAACAATGTAATCGCATTATTTATATTATTTAAATATTAGAATAATTTTTTTCTATTTATATTTATATTATTGATAATTTCATTAATCTCAACCTATACCATGTTGACATCTGTCATTATTTAGCTTTTTATGGAGATCAACTCCTCTACCACTAAGCCACCCCATTTGGTGTGACAAAATAATAATCTACATTCTATTTAACTTACTTCACTTAAAATATTACACAAAACATCATTTTGATATTTGATATCCTATTAAGATTTTTTCCAAATAATAATATTAAAATTTAATCTTAATTTTTTTCAATAATGTATACAACTATATTTTTTTCCTTTTTAAAATATATATTGACTTGAAAAAACAAATTGCATTTTGTTATTGAATACCATTTCAACAACCATTTTGTGGGAAAAATAAATTCAACCACAAGATTTTTAAGTGGATAATATAAAATAAATAAAATAATTTCTTTCATATCTTAAACCTTTGGTTGATTTTTAAAATTATATTAAAAATAAAAAATTTCTTTTGATATATCATACTTCCAAATAAAATTTAATTTAGATGCATGTGATATATAATTTATTCACATATAATATTTATAAATGGATCATAAATAAATTATAATATAAATATAACAAAAGCTTTTATATTAAGCATATAATTTTCCTAGTTAAATTAAAATTTAAAGGTGTTAATGCCATTTTTTGGATATTTTCAATAGCTAAAAACTGACCAAAATTTAAGAAAAGTTGTTAGATTTTTATACGTGATTCAAGTAGGTAACCAAAATATAAAAGGATGTAATATGGTGTGATATATGTAAACTGAATTTTATTACATCCTTCTCCAAACTTTTTTTGTTTTCTTTTGAAGAAATAGCCATGGTGTCCTAAAAGTCTAATTTGTAGACATTGCATATAAATTGTATTTTTTAAAAAGCTTTTCCCTATGGTTCTAGTAGCCACCAAGTCATTTATGGTTGAAAGATTCAAAAACTTTAACATTGTAAATTTTTGGTTTGTTTTTTCAAACTTTTGTAAAGTCCTAAATTAATTAAATATGTGTCCTATTACCACATCTAACACTTAGTTCATTAAAAAACACTAAAGAAAACAAATTAACCACCAAATCTTGTAATTTCATTTGTCAATTCAATTTTTTTTACATTTAGTTATATGTAAATTTGCAATTAGAATCTATAGTCATAATTCAAGTTGCATAAGATGCGATGTGATAAGTGGCCCATGAACCACATCATGAGTTGCAAAAACAATTACAATTTCATCTATTTTTGGATGTCATTAAAAATGGATGATATGATTGCACTTTTCATCTTCATTTTCATCCAAATTGATATTATTCACAAGTTATGGTTGCATATGCAACTTCAAATCACTTTGTAATTGAAGATGCGATTACAAGTCATTTTTACTATGGTACCATGAAGGACAATTGCATCAACAATCACAAAAATGGTTGATTTGCACACATGTTGTAAAAACATGTGTTGGAATGGATATTAGAATTCCTTGTAATAGAGTGCATCATTCTTTCACAAAATTGGAAAGGATTTTAATATTGATGATTCAAAGAGCAAAAGTAATTAAAATTGAAATTTTTCATTTTTACAACACATTTCAACACTTTGGTTCAAATGTGTTTTTGGCCACAAAAATGCATGAATTTGGAAGATGTGTTTTTAATAAAAAGTTATTCATTTGTATGTGAAAAAACACATGAATGCACAATATACATGATGTATCACCAAGGTGTAATCAAAAAATATTTTAATCTAAAGTACTATTATAAATTGGGTATGCAATATGAAATTTTTGGGTTAATAAACCACATGTCATAGGTTTTCCTTACAAAATCGCTTTTATCTTGCTACCCTTGGCTCTTAACACTATTGATGTACCCTCCATCACTTGTGCAAAGCTTCAATGCTCAAAATTTCATCCAAATTTATGTTTCAAGGTCTTTTTCCATGTTTAAAACACTCTAAAACCTTATTGTGAACAATCCTTTTTATGTTTCAGATGTCATTTTTCCATATCAACTGTGCACAATTCTTTTTGAAATTTGGAGTAGATTATAATATCCATAATTAAAAGATCAACATGAGTTAAAATTGGTGAAATTCATGTTTAGAACACATTTTGGAGCTTTTGGTTCAAATGTGTTCAATAAACATTTATATATAACATGTATAGTTGTAAATTGAGTATGGTAGTTGAAAAATGCAAAATTTGAGATAATAAACGAACATTAATGTATGGTAGTTGAGAAAATTGGGTTACCTTTTTCTTAACTAGCTCTATTTTTAATCCATTATCAAAACTTTCCAAAAGTTTTAAAGCATTTCACATGGGTTGGCATTTGAGGAAATTTGATTCTTGAGGAATATGAATAAATGGCAAAGTTGTCTCCCCGAAATTTGAACCTCAATCCTTCCACTCAAAGGATCATTCCTAATCTAGCACACCACACTTCCATAGTAGAATAGAGATAATTTCATGTGTACACAAAAAGATTATCACAAAATCAAGTAAATTCAAAACATTTGAAGAAAAAATTTCCTATTCATCACCTTATCGTGTAATAGCATGAGTTAGAATGCCAAATTTCATTTGTTGCACGTTTTGTGTGTGTGCCTACAAAAATGAACTTGACAATAAGCAACTATCTGTCCTTTTGTGCAAAAACCATGGTCATGGAGCCTAATCTATTGCCTTGTTGAATTGACATTGCCATGGCACCATCAAATGCCTACTTTCATGCCCCAATAGAACTTGTTAAGACCAAAGTGATGAGAGAAACTCCTACATTGGTCACCCGCTTGAGTGACCCAGTGCCCACCAATGCACCAACCAAAAAATCTCGTGATGATTGATTAATTTATATATATGTTTTTTGCAAATTGTGCTAAGGGTATGACACAAATTTGAAATCTAATAATTGTGAGGAAGGTCAATGAGGATATTATAAGAATGGTTACATTAGTGGATTGATATAAGGTTATAGAAAAGAAATCTAATTTAGTTGCAATACCTTCAATTGGTTCACTGCAACATTAAAGTTACAAGGTTTAGTAGGGCGATAGGTAAGAAGGAGAACAAAGCAACCTACTTGGTATATTGCAATACCTTCATTGACTTGCATCATCATTGCCTTGGTGGAGATTTAGTGCGTAGGTACATAGGTAGGTAGGTTATTGGGAAGGTAGACTGATGGGTGGGTAGGCGGGCAAGTAGGTAAGTAGGTGGGGGAAAGAGGAGGCCAAGGTGCATAGGCAAGTAGTCTAAATGTTGGTAGGTAGGTGAGACCTGGGCAGGCGTGAGGGGTGAGGAAAAAAAAGTTCTCAAAAAAAAAACCAACCTGATTGAGGAAAGGAAGAAAAAAGGTCAACTTGAGTTCACCACCTTGGTTAGCCCAGGGAGAGGGAGGGACGAAAAAGGTGCACCCATCAGTGCACCATCTATCCACATCGGTGCACTGGTGGGTGCTGGTTCACTCTGGCCTGGCCACCCATGTCTGACTAATCTTTGACAGGAAAAAAAAAGATCGATAAGAATTTGATGACTGATAACTTGTCACTATGGAATATAGCATATTACGTTTTGATAACGCTCAACTGTCAGTAGCTATGTTTGGAGCATATCCTTATACTAATGTGGACACCTGGTGCTAGATTACGCTTCTGAATCTGGACTCCTTATCCCCCTTTCTGGCGTGCTAAGATAGACATCTTGGGTACTGGTCCGGCAGTTAGGCAGATTTTCTTGTGCAATTTTTGTGTATGCAGATGTTACTTTGAAGCAAACAGCCATTGTGGTGGTTCATTCGTTGAAGGTAGTCCAGATGGTGTCAAAGTCACAGCAATCATGATATATCATGCCACCAATCTATCAAAATATGTTGTCCAAATAATCATTTTAAGTTCTCTAAATTTTGCATCCAAGTCATTTCAGCACCCATTTTCCTTCTCATCGAAGGGCAATTGCAATACATCAGTTGTAATCGGTCTGAACTTTCTTATCACACATATAGGTCCAAGAAGAATACCACAAACAACCCCATATACATGTATTTAAAGTTGCATGCAGGAATTGATCATCAATTGGCACAAGAGTTTGTCGCAACTTAGTAGGATGGCAGTAAGTGCCCCAAACTCTGGGAAGACATAAATCCTTGTGCAGCCCCTGGGTGTACAGGAACCTGGCAGTTCCTTCCAATGTTTGTTTTTGGATCAATTTTGTAATGTAGCCAAAGTGGCAATCACCCATAGGAAGATGTAGCCAAATTTTGCTACAAGAAAATATAAAAAATTAAAAATTAAAAGCCTTCTATATCTCTGGATTACCATTCTTGAACCATGTATAGATATCTGGAAAATTTTCTTAAACTCTGGTCGAATTCTGGCTATTGAAAATCTCCAAAAACACTTGATTTAGACCCTTCAATTTTTAATTTTTCTTTTTGCCTTTATATAGCCAGCAAAAGAAAGGCTGGAACTATCCATGTAGGGCTGGAATTGGATGCTTCAACACATTTCAAAGCTCCTCCCCAGTGTATTATTTCTTAGAGCTTATAGGTTCTGGGTAATTGCCCCTAAGTTATTCCAACAAATTATTCAACCTGCACTTCTTAAGGTGTTTTAACACAGTTTGATCTGGTTTAAATCATGCTAGCAGTTACCAAGTGCTGATATTGAGATTGCTGTGTGTTCTCAAATATCTGTGCACAATTATTCAACTGTGGATAATGCATGGTCTAAGCCTCTTTTCTCCTCCCTCCTTTGAACTTTCCTTGTGCTCAACTAATCGAGCCTTGTTGGTGGTTCCTCTCTATTTGCTCTACCACATTGCAAAAATTTAGTGAGTGGTGTGGTATTCAGTCTTTTTTTGGGGGGGGAGGGGGGGGGAAGCACAGTTTTGTGAAAACTGGATATTATGTCGCAAATACTCTCAAAACAATAGAAAACTGTTTTTTTGGGAGGTTGTCACCACATTTCCGCCTAAGAGTTCCTTGAAATAAAGTCCCCAGTCAAGTCCAAATCTGCCTAGGGATGCTCGCCACCCTAACTCCACCAGGAAATTGAAATAAAAAACACTGCTCCTAATACTGTACAGCGACATATACTTGACCGCCTCATGTTCACAAAAACAAATTTGGTGAAAATTCACTTGAACACACCAAAATTAATTTATTAGGAGTTGAACACACACAATAAATTGAAAACCCAACTTGAACAGTTCAGGATTATGTACACCACTAATATGTACAAACGAAGAGCCAATGTAATAGGTGGAACTATGTGGGCGAAATTTAAGTACAATGGTTAACTTACCACAGTGAGATGCCACTCAGTGAATTAGTGTTACAATATCATCCTTATCCACACATATTCAATTAACCACTGGTCTTCCACATGTATTCCTATCCTAAACTTAAGTCCTGTATGTGTCATGCATGGTCCCAGAACATGAATGCAAATTGCTTATAGAGTAGTATACAGCACTCAATTCATGTGCCTGGGTGAAATCAATTGAAAGTACTACAACTGAATATGAGCCATTGACAAATGGATAATTATATGACATCTGAACAAATCTTCCAAAGAGTTTATGGGATTTGAACAACTTCTGCAGTCAATTTCTGATTTTTTGAACTCTTTCAAACTGAATTAATTAGTGTTCAAGTTTATGTCACTGTACAGTATGTAGCTAACTATAAACTGATTCTCTGACTCTCTTATCCCTTGGAGACCACATACTAGATACCACCAATTTGGGGATTTGAGCTTGCAAGGAGTAAAGATATGTTTGAAGATAGGAAGGCAACGTAAGATATGGCTCAATAGTAGCCTAAGCTTATTTTTTGGTTCTTGGACATGGATGAAAATAATTAGATTGTGGTCTAGGGGAGAATTAGGGCCTCCTCTCCGTGTCATATCTTGAAGCCTTGAAATGCTGTAAACAACTGTCTTTTTGTTTCTCTCTGTACTTTGAGCGATCTCCCCCTGGAGATGACCCCTAGGGCATTATGGGGCAGAGATTCTCCTATTTTTATAGGTTCTCTATTCCTATAAAATGATAGTCGTTTACATGTGTGGAGGTTCCTGTACTGGTGGGTTCTCCTGAGGTTCAGAAATACCCTTGGGCTCAGTCTCTCAGGTGGCCATCCCTCAGGGGAACCCATCATATGTACAGGAACCTGCCCTACAACATTCACAATTCAAAATCCCTATGAATCATGAGCAAAGGAAAAAAATTGAGCCTAGAAAAAGGAAAAGTTGAGATTTTAAAAAATTTAGCTCTTCATGAAAAACATGGCACAACCATCTAAGGTCTCAAGTACCTATTACTGGCAAGCTTCATTTCTTTTGTAACACACTTTGAATGCTTAATATGTTGGTGATGAGGTGGCCTAGCAAGTGTAAAATGCACCATACTGAGTTGAGGCCCAATTCTGTAGTTACATTTCCCCAATGTTGCAAAAAATATCTTCTGTTGAATTGTCCAATAATCAACTGATGTTTGCTATTGCGACTATTTTTGTGTATGCTCTATAGATCACATGATGATTTGTGAACAATTTTGAGTGGCATTCATATAAAACCCATATTTGGATTCTAACGCACATTTGAAGCTGGGTTGTTTCTATTTTGTTTGGATAAATCCTTGGTGTTGCCAAATTTTGGGTGGTAGCAGTGTTTTTGCTTTCAAATTTGTGAGGTATGTGGGTTCCCTATCATCCACAACAGGACTTAACCAGATTTAGCTACAGGTCAGAGAGAAAAGTAAAAAGTTTAGGAATCATGCTATATTTTTGCAACTTCAAGTTTTTTTCCCTCATAATGTGGCGACAGTAGACCATTTTTCCTCAAAAAAAAGCCTTGTATGTGTGGCAAGGCCTTTTTCTTTTGTCGCCAGGTTGAGAAATTTCGCCCAAAAATAAAACACTGGTTGTAAGTTACCATTGCAAACTATGAATCAATCTTGATCTAGATTGCCAAGACCTGTACAATAAGGTACGAGTGAGATCAGGGGAAGATGCTAAATCAGCCAAGGGTCCTAAATGAGGCAGTACAAAAGTATTGCTGCATTTCTTTTTTCAATGTCTGCCTATTTGCCCAATCAAGATGTGTCTTGGTCTTTGGTGTGTGTAACATGCCCAAAATGGGCATAATCATGGGCGCAAGTGTGTCTGGGCATCACCCATACTTTTTAAGAAAAATATGAATGGGGCAAAGGGCAGCAGTAAAAAATGAAATGCAGCAGGACTGCCGGTATTGCCTGCACTTAAGACCTTTGGCTGCTTTTAACGTCTTCCAAGATGGAGCAGAGGGACCTTCTATTTGAAGGTTGATGGGATATAGTACCCTGGAATCTCATGGATGGGTATAGAAAGGGTGCTCTGAGGAAATTAAATTAAAACTTTATGTGTCTTTCCAAAAGAACATCAAAGAGTGAAGTACTATGGATGAACAACATTGCCATTGGGAAAGGAAGTGGGGATGAATGGCTGTGGCCAAGTTCTCACAGAACCCACAGCTCCAAAACACAATTCCATTAGCATCTGTGGTGAATGATTTGCCCTTTTTTTCTCATATTAAAAAGCAGAGTAAGCTGCGTATCATTTAGTGCTCTTCATCTTGTTCATAATCTTTCACGGTAGAAGATTATGATTAAAATGTCATAATCATTCACAACAGATGTTGATATAATGGAACAGGCTCGCAGCCACCCATTCCATAGTCCATTATAATTCAATGTATGCCGGGAATTGAGTGTTATTAGTGATGAGGGGGTCCTCAAGGCAATGCAAATTTCACTTTGGTTTGAAAGATGAACAGTCCATGAAGCTCTTAAGATGCATTTAGATATAAGCTAATTATTATCATCAACACGTAAAATAAGACCAAATGTGGGTGACAAGACAAAGATCATTCAAATTTCAATGGCTTTGAAGAACTGCTGTAGATCTAAGCTGGAGCTGGCGTCAAGCTGGGAAGCTGCCTTACTTTTATGGTGATCCTTAGGCCCACCTTAGACAAGGGTCCAGGGTCCAATTTCCCAGGAACCAATTTGCAACTGATTTGAAGCAAATTGAATCCTTGAGTTGGACTGTACCTTGGTGCCTAGCCTGTTTCTTGTTTCCAAATCAGGAGCTCTTCTTTTAGCACTGTTTCTTGGTCCAAACCAATTAATTTTCCCTCCAAAACAGGTGCCATGTAGGTTTAGACTCAATTTGCCACTTTTTGGTCTTGCACCCTTGTCTAAAGGCTTCGGGCCAATTTAAAGCTTTTGACCAATAAGATTGCTTGAATTCATTAGTCCCTGAGCCTTGGACCCTCATCTAAAGTCGCCCTTATATTCATAGTTTTGTGTAGGATAAACCCCCAGGGTGGGGCCTAGGGCATTCCCAAAATGAAGGGCCTAGGCCAAGTTCAACCCCAATTTTTTGGAATCTCACCACCCATGGACTTTAGGCAGCATAAAACATAACACAGACATCAACCTAAACATATGTAGATTATAAGGCATAGTAGTGGGAGGGTTCTTAAGGGGTTTTTTTTTCATTTTTGTGATGTGGCACAGGTGACAATCATCCCACAAGAGATTTAGCATGAGTGGTGATCATCCCATAAATTTAGCTTTAATGGCAAAAAGATTTGAAAACACTGTCAAAACAGTAAAAATTTACCAAAAAAACTACCCTAAAAAATAAAAATCTAGCAAAATACCATTGACATTGGATGCGACTATACAACACGAACAGGTTTAGGACTGAAACTATGTATGATTACTACATAGCTATGAAATCTATGTTCCTGGTTGCAAAATTATTTTCTCACCCTTCTATTGGCTATGCAAGCCTCACCATTTTCCTACCATAAACTAAACACAAACAACACCAAAACCATTCAAAACCATTCAAAACCAAAAGCCTTTCAAAATCAAAACTTCAATTCTCACAAACTTTTGCATTCATACCATAACTTTGTACAAGTGAAGGTGTTTCTCAAGATCATAAACACCTCTTTATATACTAACAAAAAAAAAACTAATCAAGAAACTTTCTAAAACTTATCCATCACATGGTTCCTCAAATAATCAAAAGGAAACAAAATCACATGGTTCCCCATGTAATTCCACAATTAATCACAAGGAAACAATATCACATGGTTCCTCACGTAATTCCACAATTAATCACAAGGAAACATAATCACATGGTGCACATGCGATTTCACAATTAATCACAAGGAAACAATATCACATGGTTTCCCATGCGATCTCACAATTAATCACAAGGAAACAATATCACATGGTTTCCCATGTGATCTCACAATTAATCACAAGGAAACAATATCACATGGTTTCCCATGCGATCTCACAATTAATCACAAGGAAACAATATCACATGGTTTCCCATGCGATCTCACAATTAATCACAAGAAAACAATATCACATGGTGCACATGACATAAGTTAATGCAACATGACTAAATTATGGAATCTTATCACTCAACTTACCCCTTTAAACAATTACCTAAGTAATTGTGTAATTACATCAAGTTACACGACCTGTTACCTTAAACCTCATCAAATAACAATGTCTGGCGAAAAATTCCTATTGTGGTGTTTGCGCCTCCCCAACAGAAGGTGAAATTTCATCCCAGTTTGCCAGGAAAAAAAACACTGGTTCTTAGACCTAGGAGTAGGCATATGGCCCTAGCTCTTTTTAGGAGGACTTATACCTATAAGGTGCCGTCTAAATGGACTTAGGAAATTTCTCTTAATGCTTTATGAATCAATAAACTTGTGCAGACTAGCACTTCACATGCTCAAGCTGCAAAGATGGAGGCGTTTTTTTCCAAACTGAGGATCTGGGGATATTCACAGATTAGTACTTCTACCATTTTCCCTGACAAAACTCCAGATGATATTACAAGCATCCAGACCAGCCTTTTCTTTACTTGCGAAATTAAAAATGAAAAATTAAAAAATGAAGTTATTTTTGTTGTATTTTCTGAGGTCAGAGGTATAAAAAAAGGAAAATTGGCCGGACTGCTATATCTTCTTCCAATAAGTTGCCAGAACTATATTAGAAGGATGATTATAATTTTTTGGTTCATATCTGGTTTATATCTAATTATTTGGCTAAATATTCTTGTGGATGATTCTCACTTTTTCTGCATCTCCTTTGAACAATCGCTATTTTCGATGCCAAATTGTTTTCTAAAAAGAGCACTGATCCAGCCCTACATCCAACACACAAATTATAGTCTCTAATTCTTGGAAACAAGTTGGCCCACATTTCTAGGTCAGTTAAGCCCTGTACCTACACCTATGAGAGAAACTGTACGGATGAGCCAGAACGTTTAATATATATCTCTAGGAAGGAATTGCGTGAGCTTACTGCACATTACGCATAGTTTAGTCAAATTGACTCCATGTATTAAGTAAATTGAAAACCAATCAGAGGCACATGGCTGTGTGATTTTACCAACAAAGGAATCAGTGACTTCAATTGCTGCCAATCCCAAAAAGTATGGTCTTCACTGGGACTATAAACTCTTCACATTAAACAATTGCTTTAGTAAGTTTTTAACATTCTGGCCGTTGCATTACCTACACTCATATGGTATCTGGTTTCGGGTGCGGAATACGAGTCCAGCCAAAGAAAAAATAATTTACCCATGGTGGCAGTTACACCGATCTCATTAGTGGAGCCATATTTTTTGGTAGGTGTGTGGACTGCATGGTTTATGTCAGTTAATGGACTCTCAGAGTCTCAAGTAGCCTGGGCCCGGGCCAACTACTAGCTTCAACAACTCGTGGCCAGTGTTTCTTTTGTCAATTTTGTGATATAGCGAAAGTGGCGATGATTCACATGAAGATTTAGCCAGATTTGGCTACAAGATAAATATGAAAGTAAAATTTTTAAAACGTCTTTCCATGTCTTTTTGCTACATAGTTGAACCATGTATAGAGATTTGGCGATTTTTCTTATATTTTAGTTGAGTTTGGCCTATTGAAAATCTTTTAAATTTAGACTTCATAATTTCTAATATGTCTTTTTGGCTATATATAGCCAGCGAAAAGAAAAGGCTACTCATGAGTCCCATATCTAGTAAGCACATGTTGAGACAAAGGAGGAGGAATGAAGGAAGATGAGAACCACTTCATTAGGCGTCAGGAGATTCCTGACAAAAGCCTGCTATATTTCATTGCCCTTTGAAGTGCATGTAACCACTTGGGTTTTGCAGAGTTTAATTGAAGGTTCTTTCAATTTTCTCCCCAAGAAAAATTGATCACCACCCCCATGCCATGATCAAAGATGAGCTAATCATGATTCGTGAGGATGGGTTTGCTGACCAGGGCAATGCTGCAACTTGCAATGTTCCAAGCTTTCTTGTTGGTGATGGTGGCTGTTTTGTTCTTCGCCACAGTTAAAAAAATTTAAACCCATGTGGGCAAGGCCAATGATATATTGGGAAACGCCCATTCTCCTAAATATTTTGTATGACACAACATGAGCCTGGCAGCAGAAGCAATTGAATTGGCATGTTAAATGGTTCTACCAGATGCCAACTCCATTCATGGACAGCAGCCGCATACCTACTATCATTCCACTTTCGACTTCTTTGAAAACCTGTAGTACTGCTGGCCCATGTCAGGGCTTTAGACCCCTCCAGAGTCCAAATGGGGCGAAGTGGAATTGACCCCAACCCAACCCCAAACTACATTTTGAATGCATCAGAAATCTGCAGGTGCTATCCATGCCTTAAACCGTGAAGGGCTGCCAGGCCACCTGCAACACAACAGTCTGGAGCATAAGACCCCGTTCAGATCCAATGGTTGAATCTCCATGCAACTTGAAACAATCTGTTTCCCACCCTTCCCCAAAGGGGGTTCTACAACATCTTTTTCTCCATGCAACCTGAAACTGTGCGCCATAGTGGTGAACACCAAAGCGGGCAGCAGAGCCAACGACCTGTGGAATTCATAACCCTTTGCTTTAGGGCCAGAACTTGCAAGACATGTTTTGAAATTTGATGGTAGACAGGCCTGACGCCTTATACAGGGATCAAAATGGCCACTTTTGTCCATTGATGGCTAAGCATTGTTATATGTTCACCTATGTGATTTTTCTCTATAAAGAACATATTTTTTACCAAGTGTATTTTGAGCATCGTTTTAGAGTGAAATCCAACACAGGGTCTCTCACTTCCAAGACAATCCTTCCATAATTTGGAAGGTAACTCTTTCTTATTTCTATTTAAACTAAGTCAACGCACAAAAAATTTGAAGGGTCTTTATCCAAGCAAAGCGTTGATCTTTATACCCATTCACAATTTCAACTGCCAGCCTCATGACAAGTGCCTCAAATCATGAGGAAAGGGTTTAAATATAGACCCTTCTATATCAAATGGTACACACTAAAGGCAAGAACCTAATAATTTTACACAATTTTTAACTTTTTCACTCTAAAAAGGCATTCAGAAATGACAATGCAAACTTTTTTATTCCCTATAATGCTCCAATATAAAGAAGAAATGGAATTGAAAATGGAACAACATAAGTCCCTTTTGAATTGCAAAAGGCCAAATCTCTAAAAGTCCAAGGTGATAATTAAGTTTCTCTCTCAACTACCAATCGAGTTGGAGTGTAACAACTTGGCAATTGGATTGGGAGGTATGTCAACAAGGGGTGAAAGTTAAGAGATAGCCAACCCCACTACTACTATTTGTTTTAAGTTTGAATGCTTGCACCTTTTGAAGTGTGTTTGAAACTTGATGTCAAAACAAGGTGACCGAGGTTTGAAGGGGACACTTTGTACCTATCATATTTTATTGACTGGTTGGAGCGGTCCACAAGAATTACATTAGGGAAAATGGGGGAAAAAAAAGGTCATATTGCTATAAGGTCATTGGACCATCATGTGATTTCGTCATCATGAAAATATGGGTTAGCCACTTGTTGCTTAGGGCATATCCATGGTAGAAAGTACAAATCACTATCTATGGCCCAAATTTTATGTGAAGGAACGAGATGATGAATATTTAACTATCCATTCTACATGTAGATCTCTTACCTTTCTATCCCATGTCGCTTCAAAATTTTGAAGTTTATTGATTGTTAGTCATTCTTCATTGTCTATTAACTTTGGTACTTTGAGTTTTTTGGGTGCTTTAGCCTCTTGGTATCAACTTTAAGTTTGGTATCGTGAGGTTTTTGGGCCTTAACCCCCTACCTAGTACTTTTTAATTTGTTCATCAATCATCAATGTTGCAAGTCGTTGCATATACAATCTCCATTGTAAAGTCAAGCATTGTTAGATTTTTTTAGGGCAAACTCCCATGTCAATGTATCTTGTATCCCATTGTGCATATTCCATAGTCTGTTCACAATCCACCAAGCTTAAGGCTTGGGGAGATTTGTTGCAACTTTGATGTTTACACTTGCAACAAGCTTCAAATTGTGCACACTACACACTAGATTGGCATATCAATGTAAGGCTAGCAATGGGATTGATCATGGGGAAGGGGTGAATTTAAGGTTGAAGATCACAATTTATGTTATGATTCCTTAAATCTAATGAAGATGATAGACTTAAGACTTGGGAGCAAAATTTGAACTATTGGAGCCTAAAGGTTTCAACAATAAGCTATAATTAAGAACCTTGTTGATTTGTTTCAAATCATGTAGATTTCAAAATTGTAGATAGTGAAAATTCTTAACTAAGTGCAAAACCTAAACCACTTTTCAATTGATCCTCTTCTATGTTCATCTTTTTGTTTCATTTCTAATTTTTTTCTATAATCAAGTTGTGATTTATGAAAGCTTTGCTACCTTTGTCAATTGGTAGATGGATCATAACACCTTTTCATTTCAAATTCAAGAATTTTTTTGAGAAGAAGCCAACCCATCTCCAAGAGCCTAGATTTCTTTCATTACCTCATGAAACTGAATCTAGTAGATAGGGAATTTGTTTTTTAAAACCAAAGCCATGGATGTGGTTTGGAAGTTTTAGAACGTACGGTCAATGAATATACCATGGGAAGAACCTATATTTGATGTTGATGGAAATCTTTCAACAATTAGATGCAAAGTTTACACCAAGATACACATAAGCAAAAATTGTTGGTCCCAAAATTAGATTATGTTTATAAACATGCTAGGAAAAGGAAGAATGAAGAAGGAGCCAAGACGATGGATTTGAAATGTGTTCAAGCCAAAACTGAAACAACATATATATATGTCATTGTGTCAATGAACTATCCATTAATTTTGTAAGAATGATCAAGAAAGTAGAAAGAAGGTGATTCAATTTGCATAAGTTTTCATGTTATTTAACAAAGGGAAACCCATGACCAACTATGAGGATTTCAAACATTTCTACAACTTTTTTAAGTTGAAAAGCAACCTGAAGAAACACTAGATTGACATGGCAAGGTGGGAAATTGTTAAGCATTTCCAAAATCAAATATCAGCAACCAGTAAAATTGTTATTCATGGGGCCAAATTGTGGCACTAACATGTGATGAGGTTATTGCCCTTAATAACCAATCTTAGATTTCTATACATGGATATTATGTTCAAGATTAATGTTGCATCCTAGTTCTACTTTCAGTTATATGCATTGTAAAGGATCCAATGCCCAAAATTTAACAAAGGTGATTTTGGCTACACTTGTTAATTTTGAGGACCTCACGGAAAAAGTGGTAAGCTAGCTCTTGTGTTTTGGTGCAAATAGTGTGAGTACATTGAATAGGGTACTTGGAATGGTGTTATAGTTCAAATTCGAAACTTTGCATGTTCTTTTCTTAACCAGCATTCAATGCAAGGTGCATAAAACAAATTTTTTTTGCCTAGTTTGTAAAACATCAACTCATTTGACAAATTTGAGCTTAATGGAACGAAATTGTTGACTAGATGATGCACCCCCAAACTCTTTAGGAGACCCAATAGTGGAAAAAGAAAGGAGTGGAGGCATGTTCCCTAGCTTGCAACACTTCTGGGATAGGAAGGTGTGTTAGAGTTCCAAGATGAAATTAAAACAAACTCACAAGTAAGAGTTCAAAATGAAATCAACTTGCATAACCAAGGAGAGAAAACGGTTAATGTAAGTTGAATGCAAACGGTGTGGTGGACTTAATAGGGATAACTTTAAACATAAATTTTACACAAACCACAACCTTTGGGAAGAAGCACCAATCCCTTCCTTATATTATATTTTGTGACTCTTTGCGGGGGCTACATCCAAATGGCATTTTTTCCTAAGACTCCCAAGTGGGAGTTTCAAAATTGGAACTCTTGTTGTTTCGAAATTTTAGATGTTCATATCTTCCTCAAATCAATTTGTTTTGGAGCATGCAAGGGCAATATCTTGTAATCCTCAAAAAGATCTTTCCAATAGTGTATCACAAGCCCCAATTAAAGATCATTTGATCCTTGCTTTAAAGGGATTTGTGGTTAGGAGTTAAATTCCCAATCAACTTTCAACCTTTCTTTCAACCATAACTCATGCATTTTATGTTTAAATGAACAATGCGAAAACACTATAGGCATCTAAACGTCAAGACCTTTCCAATGGTATCATATGGGCCCAATTTGGTGCTTGTTTACCTTTTCAATCAAGGTTTTAAATATTTAAGACTCTCACATGAAATGCAACTCTTAAAGTGGGAGTGCATTTGGGAGTCATTGGGTTCAATCTCTTACACTATCCCCCACTTGTGAAGGTGGGTTTCACTCTTGAACACACTCTTTTGGCATTACATGTCCTTGCACTCCACACTTAATTACGAATTTAATGTTAGGGTTGCAACACTACAAAAACTGCCAAATAACCAATTGGGCAACATGGAAAAAACATTAGAATGCATGTAACATTTTTTATACAACATGGAAATTAACTTTATGAATGATAAAAGTTAAACATCACACATTACAACATGCATGCCCATTTACATGTTCATTGTCATGTATGCATTGTATATTAGATGGATACCCATTAAATTAATGATTTGTGTACAACAACATCAACTTGAAGGTTTTGATTCGAGGATAGGGGATGCAAGTCCAAACTAACTACTTAAAAACCTACTGCAAGAATTAAATCCTTAAAATAACATGTTATTAATCTCATGATTTACAAATTGATTAAATTTTTAAAAAGATTTTTATGATTCATAAAGATTTGATATTATATTATTATATAAAAACATACGTACAAAAATGGGGTGCAGTTCATTAGCCTAAATCATTATGAAACCTAAAAATTCAAATACATTCATTACACATTACTAATTTCACCTTGCTTAAAGTTATTTCATTATAAAGTCATTATGTAAGGATTATGTTTTATTACTAGTTAACATAGTTCATTATTATAATTTAATATCATAAATAAGTATATTTTTATGTTGTTGTTTTAAATACCCTAAATTATTTTATGTTATACCCTATGCTAACCTAGATTATTCTAAATTATACTTCAAGTTATTATAAGTTATCATAGGTTATATCCTAAATTTATTATAGATTTTCCCACTTTATGTTATTTAAAACTAAATTATTTAACCATCCTTAAGTTATACATTAGGTTATTTTATTTTAAATTATTATATCATGTTATTTCAAGTTATACTTTAAGTTATTCAAAGTCATTCTATTTTATGTCAATATAAATTATTTTATCATAAAATATAATAACTTTTAACATATAAAACAATTACACATAATAACTTAAGGTGGAACAACTTAAAGTAGAATAATCTAAAATAACCCATAATAACAATAGTAAAATAATTAAAATGGCAAAAAATAGCTTATAATAAAATAAATAATCATAATTTAAAGTACAATAATTAGAATAACCATAAACAATAAAGTATAACCTACAATAAAATGGTCTAAAATAACCAAGAATAGCTTAAAACATTAAAAATAACCTATGATAAAATATCCAACAATAGCCAAAATTAACCTATGATGAATACCTTAGAATAACCAACAATATTCTACAATAGAATAACCAAATAAACTATGATAAAATAATCAAAAATAACCTATGGTAAATAACTTATAATAACCAACAATAACCTACACCATAATAACATAAAATAACTTATGGTAAGTAACTTAAAATAATTAACAAAAGCCCATGATAGAATAGCCAAAAAATAATTTAAAATAACCAATAATAACCAATGACAAAATAACCAACAATAGCCTATGATATAATAACCAATCATAACTTCATGTAAACAACTCAAAATAACTAATAATAGCCTGTTATAGAATTACCAAAAATAACTTTTAGTGAAATAGCCTAAAATAATTTACAATAAAATAAAAAAAATTCATTTATGGTAAAATAGCTTAAAATAGCCATTGATAATTTATGATAGAATAACCAAAAATAACTAATAGAAAATAACCAACAATCGTTTACAATAAATTTTTTAAAAATAATTTAAGGTAAAATAACTTAAAATGATCAATAATAGCTTATGATAAAATAACCACAAATATTTTTAAATAAAATAACTTATAATAACTAACAATAGCTTAAGATATAATAACAAAAAATAGTTTAAGGTAAAATAATTTAGAATAACCAACAATAGGTTATGATGAAATAACCAAAAATAACTTACAATAAGATAATTTATAATAACCAATAATGGCTTGTGATAAAATATCCAAAAATAATTTAGGATAAAATAGCTTAAAATAACCAATAATAACCTCTAATATAATAGCCCAAAATAGTTTAAAGTAACCTACAAATCTTGTAAGATAAAATAACCAATAATAACCAATGATAAATAACTTAAAATAACCAACAATAGCTTATGATAAAATAACTTAGAATTGCCTATGGTATAATAACCAAGGATTGCCAAGAATTGCAAAGATCAACCTAGGGCAAAAAAGAATGTGGATAACAATATGTGATGATAAAATTAAACCCATTCATTTAAATAGTGGTTTAATGGTTAAGAATTTATTCCTTACACATGGTGATGAAAGGAGGTGAAAGGTTCAAACCTTCACATTTGTACCTTATGTTGGTGGGCTAAGTTGTTAGCTTAGGCTAGGTATCTTAAAGAAGGTTCCTAAATGTTTAGCCTAAGTTTGGATTTTTTTATCAATGAATTTATTTTTGATGATTTAATTATTAGTGAATTTATTATTAACAATTTAACTTTTAATGAATTTGTTAACTATTGATGAATTCAATTAGCTTTTAATGAATTCACCTAGTCATAACAATTGATCCCCATTTACTAGGCGGTTAGTCACTTTCACCATGGTAAATTTGTCCAATTTCATTCAAAATCTAATGAAACACATAATAAATTTGGATGCATATTGGTGTAATGTAGATATATTTTAAAATTTTATCATAAAAATATTATTTGGAATACATTTGAAGTCTTTTTAAACATATTTTAAGTAAGGAAAAACTTTGGTTAAATTGTCTTTTAAATGTTTTTGAATTTTCATACTCATTATATTCATTTCAAATTTATCTCAATGTTCCTTGATCACTACATCAAAACCCTAATTTTATGACTACATATATGATTGCATTTGTAAATGTATTTGCCATTAATGACTAAATATGACTACATGATTATGTAACCAAATCAAACTCATCATTAGTCATAGTTATAAACACCATTCCATGATTTTTACAATTTTGGCATGTTGAACACATAATTACATATATGATTGAACATATGATTACACATATGATTTCACATGATGGATATATGATTGTAAAGAAACATGTGTCTTCTATAAGTAACCTAGCCTAGGTTAATATATTTGGTGCCAACCTATTTACCCTCTTCCCACCATCTACTAACCCACTTGAACATACTTTGTTTAAGTTGATTGCTTAGTCTAGGTTAGGGTGAAAGCATGAATAGGGGGATTGTTTGGATTTAGACTTATAATTATTTTAAATTACATACAAATGTAAAACTTAAAGCCATATTTAAAATTAACATTGTCAATTTTTTAATTATTCATGTTGTCATAGACTTTAATGGGAATCATCATAAAATATTTGGATGAATTCTAAAAAGATTATGAACTTGTAATGGAATTTTCAAATGACAACACTACATTTGTCACAAAAAAAAAATGAAAATGTGGACTCAAAAAATATGTCAAAGTAGTGTCAAAATAAAAATTGAAAAATAAAACATCATCAAATGAAGAATTGATTAATGAAATGCATTGAAACTTTCCTAATATATATATATTTTTTAAAAAATTTTAAAATGATTTGATTGTTATAAATTTTATCCTTGAGAGTGCATTTCACATTAAATTTTTTAATCTTTTGCATGGATTTTTTCATCAATCACATGTTTAGAGATATTCATAGGTTGGCTTATTAATATTTATGATTAAAAGCATAAGGGATAATTATAGGATTTATGGTTTGATAATTGTTAAAATTGCAAAAATTCATTAATGTTAGATTATGGTCTCTCAAATGCCACTTTTGAAACACCTAACCATGCTTTTGTTCATTAACCCTAAGTTAGACTGGCCCCCTAAACATGTATAATGACTTGAACTCCTCATTTTCACAACGAAAAACCAAATTCTTCACCAATGCCCCACACATTTATAAGGTAGATGCATAGTATGGTGTAGAAAATTTTAGGGAAAATTAGGATTATATAGTATAAAAAATAGTAACATGTAAGATTTCTCTCACCTTGAAATTTTTTAGAGATCACATCGAATTAATTTGAACTTCAAACATAAATTTATAAGTTATTAAACCCATCAATATGTAATTGATTGGTAGTTGTATCATTATGTAAAACTACATTGACAATTTTACAAACATTGATTTAGAACCCTTGTTTAACAACACATTACCATTTTTTATTAATTTTTCAAATCTTTTTTTAAAATTTAAAATCATAAAAACAACATTCATCCCAATTATATCTTCAATGGAAAAACATTTTCCAAGTCAAAAAAATCACAATTATCATCATTATTATACCATAATGTATTAACATATGTTTTTAAGAATTTGATATGAACTTCACAACTTGAAAAGAAATTGAAATTTTTTGGGAAGAAGATTTTTCTTTATGGTTGTCTTTTTACATGTGCAAAATTTCACTGATAAACTACCATTGAATCTAGTCCTTCATAGTCTTTTTTTTACAATTGTAACATCATGACAATGTAACCAAAAAAGAAAGGGGACACGAACGAATCCAAGGCACAGAACTCGCACAGGTACCCGTCCGACCCCTCTTGCCACCACAACTGCATTCTTTCTGGGACAATCACTCTCAGCTGCTCTCCTAGTATTGCTGCAGTACAATACCACTCTCCCGAAGCACACACTGCAACCTCTAAGCACACAAGCTACTCCTCTGAAACTGCAAATCTAC